>Ga0315282_10004469_pt1 | contig 24373 bp, 21 predicted proteins | sample YL17G07_20_MG_FD_203693 | JGI IMG/M metagenome (GOLD analysis project Ga0315282, IMG submission 203693) | Sediment microbial communities from Yellowstone Lake, YNP, Wyoming, USA - YL17G07_20 | ecosystem: Environmental > Aquatic > Freshwater > Lake > Sediment | place: USA: Wyoming | collected... | reverse complement strand
ATCAAGCCTTGAATCGGGTGCGCAACCGCTGTTGCCTTCATATCCTTTAACTCTCAAACATTTTTTGGCGCCGGGGAAGGGATTCGAACCCCAATTTACTAGTAAAGTGCGCGCGCTCATGCAAATGGATTGAAAGCGATGAGTGGGCAGAAACCGATTGACGAATCCATCAACACTCCTGATGACGTAGCCCGCTTTCGCGCGCTAGGGCGTTGCTAAATCGCATTGTTCGTGTCAATTTCTGGTTGCCTTCCAAGCACACGTGCGCCCTCCTCACACTTCTACGTACCAGATCATAGGTATCTATCCAAGCCCAAAGATATCGAACAAATCCATGTCAATTCCCCGAATTTAGCAACACGCTAGCGCGCTGTGACCCGAAAGACCCTCAACGCTTTTTCCTAACTGACGCATTAGCCAGTTAATTATTTAACTTGGTGAGGTAGCTGCTAGCAAAAACCGGTCCGACTCACAACATTTTCTTTCTATTGAAAACAAGCCACTGAATCAGTGTCGAGCAACACTGCAGAAAAGGACACTGTTAAGTTGATTCTGTTAACTCTTAGGCGCTCGCATCATTCTATTCTAACATATCTTAGTGACAGCTAGGTATCATCCAAGAGCATTGTATTTTCCAAGAGAAATTAAACCAAAAGAAGATACAACTTTGTTCGATATTTCTGGGTCTGGGATTCTTAGGCGAATTGAAATAGCGCTCAGCTTAGGGTTCAAGTCCTACGACTATAGAGCCAAACCGAAAAGTTATAACCAAACCGAATAAATAAATATCGGAGATTGGCAATGGCAGAATTTGCGATCGTGACTTGGTCTGTCACTCGAGGTTGCATTGAGAAGCATGAGAAGAGCGTAAGAAGAATCTTGGATTACTGGCACAAGAACGCAGAAAGGTTCAAGCTAAAATCTCTGAGATACTACGAGCGGATACCAAGAGACGGCTCATCCACTAGTAGACGAGTGATGGTTTACGAATTTGACTCTCCTGAAGACTTTGAGTGTTTCCAGAGGGAAATGTCAGACGACAAAACAGCAAGGAGATTAAGAAACCAACTCTATGCCAATATTGACATGAAAACCTATAAATCAGAGCATTGGCTCGAAAAGCAAAGAGATCTTTGGTTCGAATAGTGATATATTCATTTGCTCGGCTGGTCGCGTCGCTTTTTGAACAGGCCACGCAAAGAAATGTTGTATTTGCCTAGTTTTCCGCCATAGCTTCCAGCTGAAATCAAAACTTCGGCTGGTCCCGCTGTAACACCCACTATATCCTCTTGCAAAACCGCATCTATGCCTACTCTCATTGCTTCCTTAACAGCTTCTAATGAAACCCCATCAATTACGATTTCTGGAATGTATTTTACGATTTCAGGTACTTTCGACTTTTCGCCCAGTTTCGTTCTTAGGGAAGGGCAATACGGGTCGTTTGTTGTTGGTCCTATCAACGGAAATTTTGTTTCAGGTTTTGAACCCGCAGAGCAAACATCAAACGGAGTTATCACACCCTCGACTTTGTGTATGGCTTCTAGAGCTACTTGACCAACCTTTTTGAGGCTTTCCTTGGTTTTGCACATTATCCAAAAGTTTGCTCCCATAACTCCGAGGCCATAACTCAAATAACGTTCAATAATGAAATCTGGAACCATTATAGGCACGACTATTACTTCGCGGCCATAACGGTTTTCCGTCCATTCATTAGCGTCTCCGCAATGTCCTACGCGTTCTATCATGTCAATTTTTCCTATTGCGTTCGGTACTTCCGCGCCAAAAACCGCGGTCAAGGGTATAACGAGAATGCCCTGCCGGATTCTAAAGGAAAGCTCTTTTTCAAATAAACGGAGAGAATCCTGAAAGTCTAAGTCTTTACGTATTCCTCCCCAAAACTGCAAAATTACGCCTATGCGTTTATCTGGGGTTTCCTCTTCGCTTAACCATTTTTCTATTCCGCCCTCAGTTCTACCGATAACTACGGAAGGCAAGGCTGTAGCGTTATAAGCGGCTTTTTTCAACGTTTCCTCGTCATCGGCTGTAACAATAACTCGACAATAAATTCCTTCAAAAGCCTCAGCACGAGCATTACGCTCTATGGCATTATGGTTTATTTTGGCTTTTTCAACCATTTTAAACCAACTCACGAAACCTAGTCATAGCATTAGGAGAACGTCTCCAGTGGGTTCGCATAACCTTTTCCTTGTGATAGAGCGCTATACCCCACTTGCGCTCCTTCATTATTTGAACTGGCTTAATTCTTTCGTCCTTCCATAGACCTATCTCAACAAGCTCCTTCGCCATACTCACGTCCCCTTGGAAGGCAAATTTACCTCAAGTCTTTTTTGTGAGATAGCTTCGATGATCAAGCTTCCTTCTCCCGTCATAACGAGAATTGCATCACGAATCTCGCTTTTAGTCTTTTCCTTAACAGTGCCTTCCTTAAAAACACTATCTATTAGTCCTCCCAACGTGATTCGTGGCTTTGCAGCTTTTTTCCTTATTGTATCTCCATATTTCTCCAGAAGATGCTGTTTATAGTTAGGCAATGTTAACTTATATCTCCTAATTGATGTGCATTGATGTTAATATCTTTATTTAAATCTTTCTGTAGTTATGTAGATAGAATTTGATTTTCACTTTTACGTACACTTCAAAGTGAAAAAGCAATTAAAAGTATATTTCTAAAAGAACATCTCACAATGACCTCGTTGAGCCTCAGGTTCTCTCTCTACGTTCAAAAATAGAATTACCCATCAGAAAATCGGCAATACTCGTGAATAAGAGAAAGGAGGAGTTTTTCGGGAAAAAGAATAGGGCTGATAGTTAACAACCTCTCCACAGAAACCTTAAAGCGTCTAAGAGTTAACAGAATCCAGAGAAGAAAGCGCATCGCTAAGTAATAAAAGACTAGAGCTCTGCCAGTTTCTTTATGTAAGCAATATATTCAGGACACAATTCAGCCATTGCATACGAACGTCCATTATCATCAGAGTAACTAGCAAGTTTCTTATCCCATCCAACAACGCATTTCATAGCGCCCAGTTTTAGCCAATCACATTTTTCGACCTCGCCGCTAACTTCATTCAGAGTCCCCTTTCTATGTCTAAACTCCAAATGCTCGATTAATAGCCGTTTTTTCATTTCTCTAAATCCATTGATTATATTGGAGTAAGTTAGCAACTCCATTAACAATGCAAGGTCAACGTGTGATGGAGACCAAGTTAACCATGCGCCTTCTGTTTCAACATCATTAAGAAAATCGTCTCCTCCCACAAATGTGAACAAGGTTAGATGATTCTTTTCAGGTGTGGAATTAACCCTCAGGTTCGTTCTGCTAAAATCGTCATAAAAGTGAAAAACCACTAAAAATGTCTTGGTTTTCTCTTTCCACCGCCACTCAACAAACACAGGCATATTTTCCTCTCCAACGAAGCTTGTTGTTCAACCACATTATCAGCAAGCAACTGCTATATAGTGTTAACCAAGGATGAAAGGAACGGAGTGGTAGGCTAACACGCTTCTGTGCGTGATATCTCTCTATCTCTCTGTTTAAGTAGTTAAGAGAAAGAAAGAAGAAAAAAACATGTTTGGGTTTGGGGGGTAAAGCTATATCCAACACACAAAACTATCTCATAAACAATCTAAGGACTACATAAAAAGCATGCTAATGCTTCTCACACTAATAGAGATATTGCAAAAATCAAATATCTCATTCAGACATATTACAAATCTTGCAGTTGCAGAGGACAAAAAATGGTCAAGCTTAGAGAAGATGTATATCCCACTCTTCGAGACTCATTGTTTGCAACGCGAGAAAACCTACTAGATGAGTATGCGGAGATAGCTCAAAAGGTCTTTTCACGCTACTTCTCTTCCAAGGCTGATGTCATCGCTTTTCTCAATAACCTTAAAGATCCTAAAGATGCAGAATTTATCCTTAACATTTGCAGATATTATAATATTTCGAAGAATTATGAGAAGAGCCCTTTCATAAAGCTAGTCATGATACTCTCAGTGATTGACAAAGCTACAAGACATGTCTTCGAGTACGTACCATTTGAGGATTGGATAGCTTCTAACCAGAATATGGAAGAATTTCAGAAAGAAGTTGAGGTGTTAAAACTGAACACGTGGGAATCATTTCAAAGATTAATGGGCGATTTTAAAGAGCGATACTATAAAATATACGGATCTGTGCGTAATATTGTGGACTTCTTGAGCAAGCAATTGCCCTTAGAGGATAAGATCAAGATTATCCATTCATTCCATCCTGAAAGAACAAAATACGGGGAACGTATTCATTATGTCTTTACTGAACCCTTCAGAACCATAGATGAATACGCCAAAAAGTATGGTGTGACACTAAGTGAAGATACGTTACCTGAATGCTATGATTGGAGGTCCTGTTGGATAGAGTATGGTCGATGCCATCCCGAAGTCAAGTGCCGCCTAAAGACTGATAAAGAACTATTGGATGAGAAATTCAAGAAAACAATTTCCATGCTTTATCATTTTAGAAGTGAGTTTGTGCATGAAGCAAGATTATCTTCAATTCTTCCCACTGAGGAAGACTTTACAGTTGGCGTGTACGATGAAAAAATCATAACTATCTTTATTAAGACTGGTGATTTGGAGGAGATATTTGAAAAAGCTTTGAAAAAATACTTTGATGCGCTGCCAACTAATCCGCCAGCAGCCTCGAGTAAACCAACGTGAGCTATCCAATGCGTGCATGCATTAGTACATAATGAATTAAATTCTTTGGCTCTCGTCTGCGCAGCAAAATGCTAGTTTTTCTTGTTGGAATTTTGCAAGCGTTTGCTGGTGAAATGATGGTAAATGGGGATGGTTTTAACAAGCTTGAAGCTATCTGGGTTACCACTCTCCATGGTCTAATAAACACGCTAATAAAGGCAAAAAGGCTGAATGCGAAATTTGACCGTAACGGGTTTGGTCCAAGTCCGGAGTTTTCACCGTTTGCGTGGAGTTCTCTTGATTATCTGAAGCAATTTCTGTCTAGTCAATTTACTCTCAACATCAAAGCAGTTTGCAAGCCTTCGAGAAATATTATGAGAAAAATAGAAACCATAAACCCTCCTACCCGCTGAGTTTTTCACAGCAGTTATAAGATCAACAAAATCGTCGTCTCCTCCCAAAAAGGCTGCAATGTCATAATGCCTTAAGTAACCTTTGCTCAGCATGTCCACAGCAATCAAAATGTCAACTCCTTTCTGTCTAAACCCTTTCTCTGTCTCGATCAGTCTTCCAAGCCGTATTTCATATTGTTTCTTAGATCGGATTCTATCGAAATAAGCATCTTGTTCTTCGTACCCCTCAGGGTCATCGCGAGGATCAACTATACCGTCATAATAGTAAGCCCTTATCAGCTCCGGTCTAGTTCCTTGAGAAGCTACTACCCGTACTAAGTATTCTCTCAATTTACCATAGTCTATTTTCTTGTCCACATTCTCATCTCTAAACAAAACCTTAAGCCCATTCCGCAAATATCCACCATCAATGAATATCATTATGCGTCTGCAAGGCAAGATTGCACTATTGCCAATATCTGCTGTCATGCTTTCCTATATGGCTGAAACAAGATTATGAGTTTTCAGTATAAGACGCGCGTTAGTCATGAAGCCTCCATCTGTCTCTATTTTCTCCAGACATTATACGGACATTGCCTATGGCAATATGCCGATTTTTTCAATTGGCAGTTTGCGCACTCGTCACGAGTAAATGGTTGTCTCGGGAAGAGAAGCATTTGACGCGTGGTGCTTAAATCTTTGCGATTTTGCCCGAGTTGGTTCTCTCTCGATTTTCTTTCTCTGTTTTGAAAAATCAGCAGATACTCGTGGACTTTGTTAACATAGAATCTGGATGCATACGCCATCGCTCTTAAATTATTGTATTCACCGTGTCTATCCCAGACTATTATGTCCCAAAGACTGAAGCCTATCTCGCTCATTTTCCGAATCAAGTCCATATGTAATGGATAAAACGTGTCTTCGATGCGGATGTCCATTATATCAACAACAAGGAACTTACTCGATCGGAGAGCCTCATGCACTCTTGAGAAGACTTCAACTAAACCACTGACAAACTCGTCGTAATCCCCGATGTTCCCCAAATCTCCTTTCAAGTCCGTATAAGGGGTCGCTTCCCGCTTAAGGAAGGTCTTCTGTTCCCTCAGGATTTTCCAGTATGGAGGCGATGTAACTGCAAAATCTATAGATTCCTTGTCAACATGTTTCAGAAGGTTCCGGCTGTCATCGCAGATGGGAATCTGTTGAGTAGGACTGCCAGAAAGCACTGTCTGTTGCGATACTCTTTCCGCAGCAATCTTTGTGAATTCTGGTGAAATGTCAATCCCGTAGCAGTTTCTTGCGAGCATCTTGCAGGCCAGTAAGGTTGTGCCCAGTCCGGAGAACGGATCTAAAACCCACTCTCCTTTATGTGTAAAGATTTCAATGAATCTAAGTGGGATTTGCAAGGGAAAAACTGCTGGGTGTTCCTTTTTGAAAGCCCGTTCATGGCTATCGTATTTTATATCGCCCCAAACACTAATAGAATACTTGAGCCATTTTTTCCTTGAAAGGTCATTCAATCTAGCTTCAGTCAAACTCTGCTCACCATCCTCAGAGACCGAAGATGCCAATCTGTAAGAGAAGTTGTGCTTTGTATGGGGGAAATGTCTTTCATCTCTTGCTTGGAATAGACATTCTTCAAAGCATCCTCACTTAGGTTATCCCAAAAGTCAGGACGTTAATAAGCTATATCCTTTATCATCAAGTTTGGTGCATTCATATGAAACTCAATCAGCGCTGTGCGACATACCTTTAACTCAATAATCAGCTTTCGTGCGCTTGGGTATAATAAACACGCGCTAGCTTCTTTTGCCAGTGCCTCTATATTTGCACTATCCATAAAAAGCTAAATAGTTTATTCGATTAGAAATCAATGAATATAAGAGGCTCGTTGCCCAAGAACGAGGAAACCTATGCTCGAACTTATCGAAGAAAATGTCGATCCGACCATTGTAGAGGATGTAGGTCATGCTTGGACCGCCAGGAATGGCTTCAGAAAGATAAAGGAAAGAATAGCAACAACATTAAAAGACGGAAAGAATTCATTAATCCTTTACGAGTCCATCCCTTTGATTTTTAGTCACAACATTTTAGAGCCCCTTATGAAACTTCTTGAAGACGAGTTCCCAGATATAACCACTCAGTATAAGGAAGTAAGCAGCATCGCAGAGTTTTACGATGAAGTGGAAGAGTATTTCAACAATCGAGGAAATCGCAGGTTTGTTCTGACTTGCAACAAGGAAAATTTCAATTTGATCATGGAAGACAGTTTGGGGCCTGTCTTGATTGCCTTCTTTGATGTTATTGACAAAGTCTCTGGGCTCATCAAGTTCAATGACTACATCGATTATATGAAGCTCACTGAGCAGTTCCCTAGTGGTTTGAACAATGAAAACTCTGAATTTGTAAATAGAAATTTTGATTTCTCAAAACTGGTATTCTTCACATGCCTTGCTTCCTTTGCGAAGACTTTTGAAATGGACTTGGATGATGTCGTTTCGTTAATTAAGAAATTAACATACACAAAGATCAATAATACTGACATTCTTATTCCATGTGCAGAGCATCTCATGAATAGAAAGATATACAACCTTTTCCTAAGAACCCTAAAAAAAGAAACTATTGTTCCATTGGATTTTCTCGCTCATCAGTCTCTCCTGAGCATTGAAGATTATGTCAACATACTCATTTCAGTATATCTCCTGAAGAAACTCTCCAGAGAGAAAGTGACAGCCAATTTGGCTACTCTCTCTGTGTACTATTCTCCTGATTATTATAGAAGAATCAAGAGGATAGTATCCAGCCAGTTCTCGGCTAAGACGACATGGTTTGTTCTGAGACTCCTACTTGAGGCTTTCATGAGCCATGGTGTTCCGCCAGAGATTAAGGATTACGAAATCAGATATCATCTCTGGCCAGTGTACCCTGCCAAAGACACCACTCAGGAAAAAGAATTTCAGGATCAAGTTCTGGAAGTTGCGCAAAGACTATCGATAAGTGCCTCCAGAAGCCAATTTGCCCAATTGGGTTATGGCTTACTTAACGAACAGACATCATACATGTTAGATCCCTTATTTGCCTCCCCTGACCGCTTTGATGAGAGCGGTCTGGCCCAAGCTGAGCTAAAATCACTTCTTGCATCTGCAGCTGAAATAGTTGAAGCCACTGAGCGAAGGTGGCTTCTGTCAGAAAAAGCAGCTGAAGAGAATGGTGGGATCTTATTAAAAATACAGTCCATAATCAATATGGTTTGCATTTTAGACTTTGTGTATGGTTCAGTTCTTTTGAAGCAACAGATATCCGAGTTTGCTGACCGCTTCAACTCGCTTATTGCTAAAGCTGACGCAGAACACATTGCCCTTGAAAGCCTGAAACTTCTTAGCGAAAGGGGTAAACTATTGGGAACTTTTCACCGCAATGAAACACTCTCAAAAAACATAGACACACTCGAGGAAGCAGTTCGAGCTTATGAACAGATCAAAGAAATCGACATCCAGAAAATAGAAAACTTCTTCGACATTTGGTCAATGTTCTTTCACAGAGACATCCTGAGCCAAAGGAAGGGCATTGAAATCAACGTGAAATTATGGAATACGCTGTCGAAAAAATACCATGCTCTCAACACATCTTTGATGAACGAATACCCTCTACATGTGTCAAGACAAAGAAGGCAAAGTCAAGTTCTGCATTATGTTTCCGATCTCATAAGCAAAAGGAAAGTAGTTTTTCTGCTGATCGTTGACAGTTTCTCCTTCCCGGATTGGTTTTTCGTCAAAAAGAAACTTGACAACAGATTCGTGGTCATGGAGGAGACGCCACTATGCGCGGTCTTCCCAACTGAGACTTCCGTTGGCCATGCCGCAATTTTCAGCAGCATGGACCCATTGGAGAATGGCGTTTTCAGCCGAGTATTATACACGGCGCAAGGTGACCGTTGGGAAATTATGGAAGTAGCAGCTGAAGGAGACACTTTGTCGAAGATACCTGGTAGCGACTCGAATTTTAGAAGTGAGTTGTGCAAAGTTCTCGTTAGTGCCAACATGGGCAAGAAGTGCTTAGTAGTTTCTCCATTCAAAAAAACAAGATTGACTACGGTACTGAAGTGCCTGATCACGGAAGAGAATGCCAGATGGATTGAAAATGAGTTTGACTGGGAAAAAACGCAATTCGAGCATGTCGTAGATTGGATTTATGCCACAATTTGCTCACGGAAGAGAGAAGAATTGCTTGATTACGGAACCATCATCATCCTCTTTCCAAACTTTGACGAAAGGGGTCATGGCGGAAAAAAAGATTGGGACACGACAGTTTACTTTGCCAAATTAGAAGAAGAACTTATTCATATCCTTAATGGAATTGCCGAAACAATAAGAGACAATGATCTGGAAGCTTCAATCATCATAACGTCCGATCATGGAAAAATGTTTCGCTGGGAAGCGGCTCAGATCGAAAGATCTCTAGGAAAGAATTTCGCGGATTTCAACGAGGCTAGAAAAGAGATTATAAAATCTTGCGTGAAGTATGTTAGAGAAGGCCGCGAACCTGTGACTTCAGCCAAATACTTGCTAATTTGGGTTAATGCAAATGAAAAACAGGATTTGATTGGGCAGATTGAGAAAATCTTGAATGGAAAACAAGGAGTCGTATTGATAGACGAATTTGAGAAAGTATTTGGCTGTGCTAAAAATTCAGAAATTGTCCCTCCTAGCATGGCAGTTGCATCTATGTACTCATATATCGGTCCAGGGCTTTTTCAACATTCGGGCATATCACTGGAGGAATTGATCATCCCATATATTAGATTGGACTTGAACTTCAATGTCTAGAAAAAAAGGTGCATGGCAGATAGGTTTTCTAACAAAGTACGTATATGATGGAATAAAAGCTGCACTTCTGGATTTCTTTGAACCGCAAGAAACTGTTTCAAGAGAAGAATTCTCCAAAAGAATCAAAGACTACTCATTAGAACACGGCAGAAAACTACAATATTCTGACAAACCCGAAATGTGGGAGAATTATAGTTTCGTGTACTTCTTAAGGGAAAAAATTCGTTTGATTGACCGAGACAACAACAACTACTACCTCAACAGTAATGGTGAGATGTTCAGGGCACTGCTTCTGAAAGACGAGACCGAATTCAAGAAGAAACTGTTCACGTGGTGTTACGAAAAATCACAATCCAACTTCAAATCGTTTTTTGAATTTGTGAACACGTTGTTAAGCAATTTGAGAGAGGGAAGAGAATTGATCAGTTATGAAAATTTTGATACATTGGTCAGAAATAAACTCGGAGGACACAATTTCAATGCGCAAGGAATCATCAGCATACTGAAGTCATTGGATGTTATAATACAAACCTCAATTGGATACAAGTTGAATCGCCAAATGCTGATCCTTGTTGAAAGCAAGGAAACCAAATTTCAGATAATATATGGACAGCTTCGCGAAGCAAGTTCAGGAGGTAAAGTGGAGTTCGATGACGCCCTAAACCTGGTTTCCGAAAAATGGGGAATAACCAAGCAAGAGGCTGAACAGATGCTCAATGAAATGATGGCACTCAATCTTTCCGGTTCGGCGATTGTGATTAGAACTGCTAGAGGAGGAAAATACATTGAACTCTGAAAAGCAAGTTGAGAGAATTAAAGACTTTCTAAATCAGTACGATTTTGGTATAGTCCTTTGCACCAACATGGAAAATGATACAACTAACTCATTGATTATTAACATTCGCGATGACCCATACTTTTCGAGATTTCTTATTAAGCCTTCTACCGAAAAACTTGAAAAAACTGCACGCACTATGAAAAAAGGAGAGGTTGCTGTGATAATTACTGATAACTTTAAGAGCGGTTTTAAAACTATATTGAATGAACTGGGCATCAGGGGTTTGGTGTTGTGCACCAAAGCGAGCATCCCAATGAGAATTGCTCATCTGATTATCCGATAGAGGAGGTTTTGAAGATAGCAATAAGAGATGTTCTGAAGGACGTGTCGACGCTACTGCAAAAAGTTGAAGCTCAAGAGCTTGAAAGATATGTTAAAGAAATCGATAAGAAATATAATGGTTTTTTGAAGAGGTACGAAGACAGCGGTTTCATTCTCACTCAAGAAAGAAAGCAAATCCTCGATAGCATCAAAGACAAAGCAGAAAAGGGCAACTTGAACCTTTTTGTCATACTTGCCGCCTTTGGCTTTGGAAAAAGTCTGCTCCTTACTGAGTTGAACAGTAGACTGTCCAGCGGGAAGATCAAGTTCGCAGGTAGAAACATAAAATCCATTCAATTACGATTGAATGTACATGATACGTTACCGAGAATAGTCAAGGAAATTCTGAGAACTCTGCTCGGAACCGATGAGAGTCTGGTTCAGAATATTATCGAGTTAATCTATGAGGATTCAAAGAAGCTTCCACTGATACAGCCCCTGCCCAAAGAGGAAGCAAAGGAAAGAATCAGAAGCAGTCTGTTCAAAGGCGCTTTGGATCTAGACATGCTGATTAACAGCCTAACGAGTACCGAACTACTCGAACTCATAGATAGAACTATTGGGGCTTTTGAGGCTAGAACTAGTAACAAAGTCATCTTTATCGTTGATGAGATTGAGCATACGGGAGAGAAGAGTGCGTTTCCTTCAGAAACGACACAGTTTTTGGCTCTTCTCACGCGCAATTTCTATGAAAGGGAAAAAGAGAACTTTGTTGGCATAATAGCGGCCGCGCCGGAGCCAGGCATAGAAATTCCTATTCTGCGATTCTTGGGTGCAACACGAAGAGACATAATCGACAGAGTGTTACAAGAGGGAATAGGTACTGAGATAAAACTAGACATTGCCACAGCTCTGGAGCTGATGCAAAGAGTCCTTAGATTCTATCTCCACTCGCTAATAGACATAAGTGGTTCTGACCCTCTTCTGAAAGAGCGCTTAGATAACGCTTCCACACATGAACAAGAAGAATACACTCATCCTGTTTCCCGTTCCTTACTCGAATACCTGGCTCATCGAGGTTTAACAAAGACAGAGGAAGGTTTCATCTACGATTTCAGATCGTACCTCATTTTAGTAGGGGACATATTGAATGCATGGATAGGAATGGCGACAGAAGAGAATCTAGTTGAAGAAGCAAATGATAAGACAATGCACGGGCTTACGGTGACTAAGTTTTGGCAACCTTCCTTAAATAAGGAAGCCCGAAACAAACCTCTCACAAAGAACAAGATTGCGCTGAAAGGAATAAAATCAGCGATATTTCTCGAAGACGTCGAGAAGTTTATTGAGGACGTATGCGAAGAAGTGGAAGAAAAAGACAGCGAGATAATTGACACCATCAAATGGATCGTAAAAGAGTCGCTTGAGAGCAACGATGAGAAGTTTCGTATGGCCGACGAACAAATAGCGAACACACGTGCTATCCCAAAACCTAAATCGAATGAATTCCGACAAAAACTAAACGAAACCATCACAAGTATATCAAAGAAAGGTCACGAATTCGTTGAATACTCATGGGGATCAATAGTAGTATTTGCAGACAAGCTCGAAGAGGAAATAGCTGGAAAGATTGAGGCAGTAGGCGGCAAACCCTCGATCTTTTACAACATACTGAAGCAAACAATAGGTGACAAGCCAGTTAAGGACATTGAATTCTACGATATTTTAGAAAAGTGCATTAAAGAGGAGAAACTTGGCAAACAGCAAGTAAATTGGGCTATCGAGAAGGAAGGGGAAAGAGAATATCTTTTTTATGACCTTCGGAGTGAAACGTGGGGAAGCAGAATTTTTGTAGCGAAAAACATGGATCAGGAAGAGTTCATTCGACGCAAAGTCAAGGAAAATAACAGGTATGATAAGGGCATCATAATAAATCTAAACGAAGACAAGCTTGTTGTAATACTTCCTGAGGGATTAGAAGGGCTTGAAAACGAAATGCTTGATGATATTCGGACGAAACGAGGACCTAAAATTCAGCAGAAAAAGGAGTTCAAAGAGATATACGACCAGATCAACGAAATCGCTCCAGACATGCCTGAACATCGAAAATACTATCTCATAACTTTGATTTTACCCTACTACTTCAGATACAAAGATGCGCTAAAAGATGAACCGAGTCAGCTGTCCTATTGTTATCTCTGGAATGAGATAACCACGGCTTTGAAGAAGCAACTAGAAAGAGACTGGATCGTTTCCCGAACAGGCCTTGAAATCGTCAAAGACGGCGACTTCAAAAGTTTCGCCTCCACCTTTTTAAAAGCAATAATCGTTTGTGGAACGAAAACTAACTTAAGAGAACATGACCCTGCAGTTTTAAGAGAAAATGCCAAAATTGAATCATACAGACCTTTAATGAAAGAATTTGGATTAGGAAAGATATGGGATCTTCCAATTCTCAGCAAAAGTGAGTTCGAAGAAATTGCGACTAGACAAGAATATGCTGAAATTTTCCAAGACCTGAAAATCAAAGATGAAACACTCCTCATTCCAAGAATAAGAGAATTCCTGAGCTGGATAAGGACAAACGTCAAAAAGAAGGGGAAAATCAGCATAGGAGACGCATCAGACTACTTGTTTGGGATAAAAATTGAAAGAAACCTTAAGCTGAGCTGGAACATTACGGTTGAGGGAAAACTATCAGTCTTGTTTCTTTTTCTATTAGGTCATTATTATGGATACTATGGCATCCGAGTGAAAGATGGTCAGATTTGGGCCATTGAAATCACTGCAGACATTGAGACCTTCTTGAACGCTTGTAAGGAGGCCCTGATGGAAAGAATTGAACAGGCTATTGTTGGAGATGCATTAAAGCAGAAAGTAGACGTCACTGAAGTTTTTCATTTGTGGCGGATGTACACTGCCGCAACTCAGTATAAAAATGCAGAGAAGAAGCTGAACGCGGCGCAGAGTCTCCAAGACAAGATTGAAAAGCTTTCGCCTGTAGAAATTCATTTTGACTTTTCAAAGGTGCTAGCAGAAATTAAATCTTTACTGAAAACTCCAGTTATCGAAAAAGATTTTTCGGAAGTCGGTGACTATTTGAGGGAACTTCATGCATCTATAGAAGAACCAACTCTGGACAGAATGCTAATAGCTAAAAGGACGCAGGCGTTGATAGACAACTTGCAAATGCAAGTTAGAGGAGTTGAAGAAACGGAAAGACTTAATTCCATCATTAAGAGTTTAGGCAACTATACAAAACAGCCCAAAGAGCTAGAGAAAACTGACTTTCTTAAAGAGCTGCAAAGACTAGAAAAGGTGCTTGAAGATGAATATGATCAAAATGATTGGCACCAGGCAATTTCAGAGGGACTAAGAGAAAGAATAGAGACTGATTGCCTGCAAAGCTTGCAGAAAGAAAGGGTCACCCATACTTCTGTTGACAGTTACTTGAAAACAAGGATGCCGTCGGAAAGGATTTCAGACTATTCAGAAGATGAAACAAAACAGATAGAAACGAAAATAGCAGCACTGAAGGAAAGGTTTGAGCAGTTGAGACAAGAAAAGGAAAAAGCACTCAGGGAAGCAGAAAAAGACATTAAAAAGTATGCTATAGGTGATTTCAAAGAAAGGGCAAATGCCCTCGTTACAAGAATTGAAAATGATCTAGCTATATCAAACAAGCTAGATCCTGAGAAAACTTCGACAGAATCGGTCTTTACAGAGATGGATAATGCTATACACGAATGCAATATGCTGAAAAAGACTTTCGCTGTGACGGTGGGCGCCGTTTTTGATGCTGAGACTAAGATACTCCTTGAAAAGTTAGTCGAAGTTGACTATAATATCAACAATCTATGCAAAAGTGAATTCGGTTCGAGCCTCTGGGATTTGATTCTGAAAAGTACGCAAGGGAATGAGATGGGGAAGAAAGCCCTTGAGAAAATCGCAAAATTATTGATGACGGGGGAGAAAATTAACGTAACTTTTGAGGTGTGATAAGGATGTTAGATGAAAGGGCGAAAGTCATCGGTCGAATCAATAGAGAAACCGGAAGATTAGGACTTCAATATACATCCCTCTTAGGTCGTCAGTTTAACCTTTCAGGATCAAAGATTGAAGCTTCAAACGAAGTCTATATCGACGTGAACAATCCTCATATGATTGTTGTTTGTGGAAAGCGTGGTTACGGAAAATCATATACTTTAGGTGTACTTGTTGAAGGTCTAGCGAATCTAAGTGAGGAAATCAGGCGTAACTTGGCAGTCGTTATCGTGGATAGTATGGGGATTTTTTGGAGTCTTCAGGTGCCAAATAATGGGCAAGAGACTGCACTTAAAGAGTGGGGATTGCAGTCGAAAGGATTCAATGTTTCAGTGTACTACCCAGAAGGGTTAAAAGAGAAATACGCAAAGTATCCTCAATATTTTCACGAAGGTTTCATACTCTATCCTTCAGAACTCAATTTAGAAGACTGGATATACATCTTTGATATGGATGAAACTCAAGCACAGACCGGATTATTGGCGAAAATTCTTGCAAGCGCATACGAGGAATATGGGAACTTCTACAGTCTTAAAGATCTAATCAAGTTGACCAATAACTCAGATGAAAAAGAAAACATAAAAAATGCGTTGCTACGAAAGCTGATCAGCGCACAGAGTTGGGGAATCTTTAGTGACAAAGGAAAACGTATCGAAGAAGTCGTTCAACCCGGCAAAATAATAGTTTTGGATTTTAGTGGAGCTGGCGAGTTACCGTGGAACGTCAGAACCAGTCTAACTGCTATTCTTATCAGAAAAATATACAGTAAACGCGCCTTTGCAAGAAGCGAAGAAGAAATTGAACGCTTGAAGAAAGGAAAAATGAGTCTTAAAGGTGTGCCATTAACATGGCTAGTTCTAGACGAGGCTCATTTATTTGTACCTGCAGAGAGAGACACCGTCGCCACAGACCCCTTATTGACATGGGTAAGACAAGGCAGATATCCTGGGCTGTCCCTTCTTCTTGCCACTCAACAACCAGGAGCCCTTGACCCAAGAATCCTTTCACAGTGCGACATCTTAGTCATTCATCGCGTGACAGCAGGCAATGATTCTGCGGCAATAGAGAAAAGGATATCCGAAATATACGGTTCTCAATCAATGGGATTCTATATGAAGGCTCTGCCAAAGGAGCCGGGATATGCCATTGTTATGGACGACAAAACTGAGGAGATCATCCCGGTTTCAATAAGACCAAGACAAAGCTGGCATGCTGGTGAAAGTGCAAAGCTTGAGGAATATGTTGGTTCTTAAATCAAAGTCACAGTCTAGTCAAAATTAGAGAATCGCCGCGTAACTTGCCTAGACCTAAGAACTCGATCCAAGCAATAAGATCTTCAGTTTTCCTTTTTGTTGTCCGTTCTTTTATCCATTCGCCGAAATCAACAGTCTTCATAAATGCCTTTGCGAAATCTGAAAGGGAGACAGTGAATGTTCCGGAGAGATCAAAAAGATCATGAAATTTGCGATAAAATAGTTTCTTTAAGCTAGAACTTTCTCCCGAAACGGACAGTTCAATCAGAATGTCCCTAGCAGAATTTGCCATTCTAAACTTGTTCGGATACAATTTTTCGATAAGACCGAGAAAAATTAAATCGTTGACCACATTGCGAATATTCTTCATTTCATCTTTCACAATCGCTTTTGCTTTTTCATTGGAATAGCCCATTTTCAAAAGTTCCTTCTTGAGGCGTGTTTCTGTCGTCTCGAAATCCACAGCGTGGTTAAATGAACACAAGAAACCAAATCTAGATCCTTTCGGATACCCTTTTACAAATCTCTTTTTGATCTCTCTCGTGACTCCAAATATGGCATTTGGACGATTAGCGAAACCTTTCCACTTTCCTCGCATAGCAACCCTTGGCATCAGGATCACATCAAAATGCGCATTGACTATGATAAATAGATACTTATTTCGAGTACCTTGCCCTGGGCGTTTCTGGCGATCCATTCAACAAATGAACCGGTCACCCTATCCTGGTTCTTTCCTCCAATGCTAACGTCTATGACTGGTGACAGTTCGCGTCTGAATTCGATTTTTCCCTGATATGGTTTGCTTTTCCACGAAGCGACTCCTCTTTTTCTGATGATTTGGAAAGTTCGTTCGCCCTTTTCTTCCAAGATATCACTAAAGTCACGAATTTTGACGTCTTTTGAGCATAACAGGCGCACGTGTACTACCAATTTCTCTCACGTTCACTATTCACAATAGTATCCTGTATTGACCCATCCTGTTTCTAAAACATTATGAATCTAATGTTCATATTTCTACTGAGAGTCAAGTACCGATGGTCAAGTTGCTGTAATCGACTGTGCCCATGAATAGTTCAGCAACGTACAAAACTAAAACATGAGGCACTCGAAATGTTTCCGAGAATAAGTTTCCTAATTCTCAACAGGTCTGGTTACTATTATCAGAAAGCCCATTTTCATGCGTAGCGTCTTTTGCAAAAGACTTTTTTATCAACTGCTATTAACAGTGATGTATGCAGAGTGGAAAGGGTTTAAGGATTTATGTATGCGGACCTTACACAGCCGAATCTGAAACCCAAATAAATCAGAATGTTGCAAAGGCCTTGGATGTAGGGCTTATTTTGTGGAAGAAGGGCCACTACCCCTACATTCCTCATTTAACCCATTTTGTGGATTCAAGAGCGCGCGCGAAGGGAATAGAAATGAAATGGGAAGAATATATTGAATGGGACAAAGCATGGCTGGAGGTTTGCGATGCGTTGCTATATCTAGGCAACTCTAAAGGCGCGAAACAAGAGTTGGAATACGCCAAGAAACTTGGCAAGATCATATATTACGATATTGCTGAAGTCCCAGGCGTTAATATCGCAACTGGAGGTCAGATTCACGAATTCTGAAAAAGACAAGGCGGAGTCGAACGAAAAAAGAGAAACGTCGGACATCTATGTCCACTTTATCGATATCCTTTTTGCCGTTGTAATCGGCCAGAGCTTTGTCCTCCTCAACTCGAAAGAAGGATTTGGGTCTTGGCTGACCCAACCCATGGAAAATGCTTTCGGCATAGCTACTCTCTTAGTTGTCTATGGGCTCGTGATCACAAGCTGGGTTGGGTACCATCGATCCACCAGAGTATATCCAATAAAAAATCCATTACGATTCGTCATTGACGTCACGCTTCTATTCATCTATTACATGGGATTCGTGAACGCAGGCAATTTTGGGCTGGTGACATGGATATTTTTCTTCGCTTTTCTATTGTATACAGTATGGGATGCTTTCCGGATCTTGGAATATCATTCACAAAAGAGTCTTACTCGAGATCTTCTTAAGCGTCTCCTCATATCTGCTGTTTTCACAATTGGGTTTCTTGCAGTCGCTGAGGTATACGCGATTATGGGGACGGAGATCACAGGAATCGAATGGGCATTTTTTGTCGTTATATTAGTCATGTTAATCTTATACCGCTATTCAAAATGGTACAAAGAGTCCAAGCATGTAGAGTGAATGGCTCAAGGAGCTCAACATCAGTTACTCTTCTCATTTGTCCTCTTCTTACTTCGTTCAGCGAGTTTTCTCCGATAATTATATTGTTCAAGAAGCTTGTCGCCCTGAAACTGAAACATAAATGTTAGGCTTGGAAGTTTCTTCAGACGCTCAGTGTCGATCGACCATTGTCATTTTTGCTCTCGCAACGCATATATCAGATTGTTAGAATAACTGTTTTTATGCCTTCAACAAAAAAGGTTAAGGAAATTACAAGTCAAATATGGGAAATATTGAAAGTCCTAAGCGTTCTTTTCTTAATGACTTCCACTATAATATCTGCTTTAGTGTGGTTTGGAGTCAATGTCTTCTTCCCTAATTCTATAGCCATTGAAATAACTAAGTATTTTCTCCTTGTTCTTATTCCTTCGACTATATCTGCTATTATGCTTCAGGCATGTCGGAAAAGCGTCGAAAAGAGAATCGATGTACTAAATGTAGAAATTCCGAAAATAAAAGAGCTATATACCCAATTTCAGAATCTTGCTAACAGCACTCAAGAAATGCACAAAAATCTATCGGACAGACTTGAGAACATACGGGAAAACTTGCAGTATTTCAACAATACCTTTGCTATCCAATGCCTTAACCCGAACTGTAGAAAGTGGATAAGCATACCTATTCCCTCATCACTTGTCAAAGAAATCCATTATGTCGATGGAAGACCGACTGGCAAGAAGTTTGTCGGAAGAGAAATGCAAGTAACATGTGGAAATTGCAAAGAGGTTTTCCACATAGTGTATCCTTAAGCCATAGTGAGTCAGATTGAAAAGAAATGTTCGCAGTGGAACGGCAAGTCTTGGAAAGAACCTAGCAAGTCAGACTTTCCCATATTTGCACCGATCAGCTTCAGCCACGAGCATTTTTAATATTCTGTTTAACGTCAAAGAGGCTTAATTTCAACTAGTGCTCATTTTTTTGATAGGCCTAAACCTCATAAATTCGGCTGCGGCGCGTACGACACAAGATGCGCCGAATCCGGAAACCTGTCAACATCCCCGATCTCACTAATCAACAGCAGAGCTGAATAGAGCGAGATTCTAGGAATTGTCATGAGGAGCTTGGCGCGCGCCTTCATCGTTTGAAGCTTCACTGCCGATTATCTTGGATGCTTCATGTATCTCCAGGACCAGGAAAAGCCAGCCGCAGTTCTTGTAGGTTCTCTTCTGTCAACCATGCTCTTCACCATTTTCTTTTTCATCAGCATCTCTTTGACCCACATACGAAGCAGTCTTTTTCAGAGCGCTGGTTAGATGGAATTTCTGCATACGCACAAAACAGGTACAACTCGCGAATTTAACAGAAGGTAGTTTTAAGAGGTGCTATGAGGTTGTTTTCTCAGTCTGGTGAAATGAGATGGTCAGATTTGATCCAGAACTAACAGAGATGGTTTTCTTCGATTTGGAGTTCTACGTCCCTAAAGCAGATCGAGATAAGCCCGGAGTTTCTTTGTTGGCTAATCCATACAAAAAAGACCACTTCCTACTGGGCGGAGTCTTCTGCAAGATTTTCCCCCTCCAGAAGAGTAGCGAAAACCCGAATTTCGAACATTATTGGACATGGGAAATGAAAGACGGCGAAAAAGCAGTTCTTCTCCACGAGTTTGGACACACATTGGGAGTAATCATTTCGAGATTCTAGCGGCGAAGAAGACTACTGTAGCAATCTAGGATGCATAATGGCTGGCGCAGACTCATGGTACGATATCATAGGTCAAATAAGCCAATTTGTTGTTTTTAGATCCGATAATCCACGCTATTGTGATACACACGCCGCTCTCATTAGCTTGCGAAATAAATGGTTCGTAAACGAAAACTGGATACCATAACTCCACATAATGATGGTTTAACAGTTTACCCGGGTAAAAGAGTAGTGATCATTGGGGCTCAGTATGTTCACAACGAAATGAGGACTTACCGTCAACCTCTTGTCTGTCAGACATTGTGAAACAAGAGATTACAAGTAAAGGTAGCAGTTGCTACATTATTGGAAAATGAGAGTTCAAAGCATTTCTTGTAACACTTATATTTCCTAGCATACTTTGGTTCTCGTACATTGTGCTTTGGGCATTATTAGACATGATTCTCCTTTGAGTGTTTTTTGATCCAATGTTTTTCTTTAGCCATTATCTTTATTTGCTCTGCTTGGAAGGACCCCATAATTCTTTTGAGGTATATGTCGAGGGCTTTCTTGCTTAGAAACTCGTATCCCTTTAACCATTTGAAATCAAGCTGTAATTGTTTTTCCGATTGAACACGGCTAACCATTCCAGTGTCAAACTCAAAGTAGAGGGAGTTGGAGGGCTTAAGTTCAACCTTCATTATTTTGGCTCCTTCTACAAACTTTTTCCAAGTTTCAAAATCAATTTTCATCCAAGATTTTCCCCAAAGATGCTTAACATTATCCACCTCAAGGTTAAGAGACAACCGCGCTAGAATACTTGAAACAGGGGTGCTTTGTTTCCCTGAACACCCTAAAGTTTTCAGCAACTCCTCAAGGGTTATTTCGGTAAACTCACGTATCAACTCCCTTATCATATCATCCTCCTCCATCATACACCAAACGCGAATCACAAGCCCCTTAGGAACACGTGCACGAAAAACAATCCCCTCAGGCATTGCCGCAGTCAATACAAGATCAACATTTTCCAACGCCTCAAAATTTCTATTACCCATCGCCGTATCCTCAAACGACCCCAGTATCCGGCACCCCCATTTAAAACTCTTCCGTCTGGAAAAGATTTCCAAATCTCTTAATAAACCTCTTCCTCCACTAATTTATTAGGCGGATTCAATGCCAACTAAGTCCCTAGATGAAGCTCAACGTATCGTTGAGAAACTAACCAACGAAGACATCAGAAAACTAAGGCAATGCCTAAACCACTGCGTCGTTGCCACAATCAAATTTTATGAGAACGAAAAACTTGAATACTATATTGAGATAAAGAAATATTGCGAACAGTTCATTGAGATGTTAAACGACTTCGAAAAAAGGACAAGCTAAAGCAGAAAAAGTAGCAGTTGCTATTACGAACTTCATAAACGAATATTTCTAAAGATTAAATGGCTACTTTCCCAAAGCTTCTTCAATCTCCTCGCTAATTGGCTTAACGTAGCCTCTGAGCCACTCGCAGCCTTTCTGAAAACCATCGCCAATGTCTGCGCTTTCATGTCCTAGACGCATAATCTCTTCCCAATAGGAACGGAACCAGTCGGCTGAAAAAATGAGTAGTCTCTCGTTAAGTTCTAATGGTAAAGAAGGCTCAAGAGTCGTAGGCAACAAAGGAACAGCTTCAAAAATCAACTTAACAATCAAAAAGCCAGCATCTTGATGACCAAACTTGCCTTCCTTTACTAGATTCTCTAGCCGGTCAAGTTTATCGAATAAACCATTCCACATACTTTCCAAACTACCCGTCTTTTCTTCAAATTTGTCCCAGAATTCAGTCAGCATATATTGATCCTTCTGTCCTCTTCTCCTCGCTCTCCGTCTTTGCACAAGTTGCATCTTAACCAAGCGAGGCATTATTTTATGCACAGTCGGACGAGAGGGATAGGGCGAAACTGCATTGCATAGCTCATTAAAGCCACACGGTCCCTTCTTTCTCAAAGCATCCACAATCTTCTTCTCGTCCTTATCCAGCAGTCTCGGGGGCAACATGTCACACATCACCAAGCGGTTAAGTAAGTAGTAAAGTGAATCTTAATCAGTTACTACTGCTAAATAAGCTTAACTCAGAGGTCTCACCAAGATGATCAAAAACTATCAACAAAAAATCGTATCTTTCCTCAACAAGGCAACCGACCCCGTTGATATCGAAAAGATTCGAACAGCATGCGGCATTGGAAACTGGAACACCGCATTAACAAATTGCCTCGACCTCCTCGTCCAAGGAAAAATAATGGGACAGAAAACATCAAGAGGCTGGGTGTTTTGGACACACCAAGAAACACAACTCGAACCATGGCAGGAAGCGATAGGAAACCTCGAAGCATTAAAAATCAGCCAAGAAAAAGTAACACTCACCCTCACCCACACCTTACGAAACCTAACAATAACCTTCCCAAAAGACACACCCGAAGCCCAAACACTAATCGAAACCCTCACAAACACCCCCAGAGGAACAAAAATAGCCCTACTAAAAACAGACCTACCAGAAAAGCCCATAATCATAAGAACCTTTACAGAAACCCTAAATGCGAAGAATGAATGTTGTTGGAACCTGCAGTTGCGTAGAAGCTTGTTATGTTATGCGTTTAAGGGGTATGCGTTGAAGTTTTCGTTGTGGCTGTCTGAGTTGCGTTTAAGTTGGTGGTTTTGATGGTTAAAAGGCCAGTCTGGGATTTTCTCAGAATTAGAGAGGATGGTTGGTCAAGCGGTTTTCCTAGTTTTGACTTGGTTTTGAAACATCTGAGCCGAAAGAGCAGGAGTGTCAGTTCTCGAAATAGTTACTGTTATGTTGTATGGTTTCTATGTTCTAAGTTGAAAGTGAATCCAGACGAGCTGGTTATGAGGGCGAGGGAAAATCCTAACACCGCCGCAAAGATTCAACTCATAGCTGACGAGTACAATAATGCTGGTTCTGTCCGATACGCTAACCACATAATTCATATTGCGAAGACTTTTTTCAGGATTAATAAAGCTCAGCTTGATCTTCACGGTTATTTTCAGCCGGTGAGAAGTCGGCGAAGACCAGAATACATACCGAGCTTGCAGGAAGCTCTGAGAATGGCGGATGTAGTCGGAAATTTGCGGGATAGATTGATAATTCTGCTTCTGACCTATACTGGTTTGCGTAACTCGACGCTTCGAGCGCTGGTTTACAGCGAGAACTACCCCGACCTGCTTCTTCAAGATTTTACGTTAAAGAAGGAATTTGGAAAGCGCAATGCGTGTCTAGTCATAATAGTTCACGAGATAATGAAGCTTAGAGTTCCTAATGCTGCCAAGAACAGAGTTTTCTACTATGCTTTCGCTCCGCCAATTGCCACAGACTGCTTTTATCTTTACCTTGAGGAGATGGAACGGAAGTATGGTCCGTTGTCAGATGATTTTCTAATATTTCATACTTCGAACAGAAAAATTCCGCTTTGGCAAAGGTTGAAAACCCCCATATCCTGCCGTGAACTGGAACTTATTGTTAAGAAAGCGGCACAACGAGCCGGCATCAAGAATTGGAAGTATGTCTATCCTCACTGCCTCCGCAAGACTTACGAGAGCTTTCTGAGAAACCAGCCCGACGACGTGAGATTAGATGAAAAGGAACGGGAGTACCTTTTTGGTCACACACTGCCGGGAAGTCAAGACACCTACTTTGACAAAACCAAAATTGAGAAGATGCGCAAAAAATACGCCAAAATGAACTTTGAACCTGGCATTACTGTCAAAAGAGAGGAACGTGTGATCTGTGAGAATGAGCTTCAAACATATTTACAGAATGGTTGGCATTTCGAGGCGATTTTGCCATCGCAGAAAGTTGTAGTTTCTAGAAAAGTCAAGGTGAAACAATCTGAAGAAGCGGCATCTGCAAAGACTCCTCATGATTCTGATGCACCTACACAAGCAGAAAAAGCTACAGAGTTAAAGTCTCGTCTGGAACCATCTACACTAATCAATCAATCAACGGAGCTTGATGCCGCCGCAGAAGTCAACAAAGCCACCGTGAAAGGCAGCCAGCAACCTAATCTCAGAGAAGAAGTCGATAAGCAGAAGAGCGAGGAATTGCAGCTTTCTAAAGAGCATTCTGCAAAAGATGTCGAAGGGAAAGAAACGAAAGCTACTCACAATGCAAAGTCT
>Ga0315282_10004468_pt1 | contig 24374 bp, 14 predicted proteins | sample YL17G07_20_MG_FD_203693 | JGI IMG/M metagenome (GOLD analysis project Ga0315282, IMG submission 203693) | Sediment microbial communities from Yellowstone Lake, YNP, Wyoming, USA - YL17G07_20 | ecosystem: Environmental > Aquatic > Freshwater > Lake > Sediment | place: USA: Wyoming | collected... | reverse complement strand
CGGCTATCCAACCGATCAACCCGTCCCTGGGGATTACGACGGAGACGGCAAAACCGATGTGGCTATCTACCGGGCCAACACGGGCTACTGGTGGATCATTCCCTCCTCCAGCAGTTCCCCTTACCCCGTAGGCTGGGGCGGCTATCCAACCGATCAACCCGTCCCTGGGGATTACGACGGAGACGGCAAAACCGATGTGGCTATCTACCGGGAGGGCTACTGGTGGATCATTCCCTCCTCCAGCAGTTCCCCTTACGCCGTAGGCTGGGGCGGCTTTTCGACCGATCATCCCGTCCCTGGGGATTACGACGGAGATGGCAAAACCGATGTGGCTATCTACCGGGAGGGCTACTGGTGGATCATTCCCTCCTCCGGCAGTTCCCCTTACTCCGTAGGCTGGGGCGGCTATTAGACCGATCATTCCGTCCCTGGGGATTACGACGGAGACGACAAAACCGATGTGGCTATCTACCGGACCAGCACGGGCTACCGGTGGATCCTCTCCTCTCTCTAGGGGGCCCCCTATCCGGTCGTTTGTGGAGGAGATGCCTCGGATATTACTCTAACTGCAGATCCGCTGCTCCAGGAAGACACCGTTAGGTACTGAGGATCGAGCCGATCCTGTCCAGCCTGTCTTTGATCAAAACAAAAATTCCCAGGAACTCCCCGTCTATCCCCTTATGGCGATCTCGGATAACAAACGTCGAAACATTATGCCTTAACCACTCCTTGATCAGATCATCAAAATCCACACCGTAATCCAGCCTCACAAGGCTTTTGCCATCCTCGATAGGATTCCCATGATAGGTTGCTGAATGAATATGCTCGATGAGCAGGCTGAGGGAATCTCCCAGTTTTCCCAAGCAAGCGTTCAAGAAAACGACTTTCAAGGTTTGACCGTGGATAGCTTTTCAATAGGTCTTTGTGCTTGGGAGCAGTAAGGTGCAGCTGAGTCTGTTGACAGAGGCAAAGGGATCATTTATTTATTACGTAATTTGTGAATCTGATAACATTTGGCGTCCTTTTTCAAAGACGTCGAGAAATCAGTTCGATCGTCATCCCCCGGCGCAGGTACAATAAAATGGAGGTTTCCATGAAAAAAGCTCTGGTGACTGGCATCACAGGACAAGACGGCTCGTATCTGACGGAACTCCTCCTTGAGAAGGGATATGAGGTCTATGGCATCATCCGCCGGTCCAGCTCGTTCAATACAGGGCGGATCGATCACCTCTACCGGGATCCCCATGAGAAGGCCCTCCAACTGAAGCTAGTCTACGGTGATTTGAATGACTCGAGCTCTTTGAACAAGATAATTCAGAGGGTGGGTCCTGACGAGATCTACCATCTGGCGGCTCAAAGTCATGTCCGGGTCAGCTTTGACATCCCGGAGTACACGGCCGAGGTGACGGGCCTGGGCACCATGAGATTGTTGGAGGCTATTCGAGAGACGGGCGTTCGGACCAGGTTTTATCAGGCGTCCAGCAGCGAGCTCTTTGGGAAAGCCAAACAAATTCCTCAAAATGAAGAGACACCCTTTTATCCCCGGAGCCCCTATGCGGTCGCCAAAGCCTACGCCTACTATATCACGGTCAATTACCGCGAGGCCTACAATATCTTCGCATGCAATGGGGTCCTCTTCAATCATGAATCTCCAAGACGGGGCGAAACCTTTGTGACAAGGAAAATTACCAAGGGACTGGCAAGAGTCAAATACGGACTTCAAAGCAAACTCTATCTCGGAAATCTCGACGCAAAAAGAGACTGGGGATATGCCAAGGACTATGTGGAGGCCATGTGGCTGATGCTGCAACAGGAGGAACCCGAGGACTATGTCATCGCAACGGGTGAGTCCCATTCGGTCCGGGACTTCCTGGAGGAGGCCTTTGTCTACCAGGGATTGGACTGGCGGGATTTCGTGGAATTCGACCCGCGCTATATGAGACCCACGGAGGTCGATTTTTTGCTGGGCGACGCGAGCAAAGCTAGAACCAAGCTAGGTTGGAAACCGAAGGTCACGTTTAAGGAGCTGGTTAGGATGATGGTCGATCATGACCTGGAGGAGGTCAGGCAGACCCTCTATGGGACCGGCCAGGAAACCAAATTAGCTCCACCCGCCCTTCAAAAACGATAACGGTCGGGGGACCCCATGGGCTATTTCACAAACCGGCATGTGCTGATCACGGGGGGAGCAGGATTCTTAGGATCCTATGTCGTCGAGAAACTCCGACAGAGGGGCTCCATGAATATCTTTGTCCCTCGATCCCGCGACTATGACCTCGTTGACCAGGAAGCCGTCAAAAGGTTGTACCACGATGCCCGGCCGGATATCGTCATCCATCTGGCCGCAGCCGTCGGAGGGATCGGGGCGAATCGGGCCAACCCTGGATCTTTTTTTTACAAGAACCTGATGATGGGCGTCCAGATGATGGAACAAGGCCGTCTTCACGGGGTCGAGAAATTTGTGGCCATCGGGACCGTCTGTGCCTATCCCAAATATACCCCCGTTCCATTCAAAGAAGAGAACCTTTGGGAAGGTTACCCGGAAGAGACAAACGCGCCTTACGGGTTGGCGAAGAAGATGCTCTTGGTCCAGGCCAAGGCATACAGGGAGCAGTATGGTTTCAATGCGATCTATCTGTTGCCCGTAAACCTTTACGGGCCCGGGGACAATTTCAACCCCGATTCATCTCACGTGATCCCTGCTCTGATTAAGAAGTGCGTCGACGCAATGGCAAAGAATGAAACATCCATTGAGGTCTGGGGTACTGGGAAAGCTACGAGGGAGTTCCTTTATGTGGAGGATGCCGCTGAGGGGATTCTCCTGGCTACGGAGCGTTACGATCGCCCATCACCTGTGAACCTTGGAGCAGGTTTCGAAATCTCCATCAGGGATCTGGTGAGCTCCATCGTGGATCTGACAGGGTTTCGAGGAGAAGTCGTGTACGATGAAACGAACCCGGACGGCCAACCGCGAAGGATGCTTGATACGACAAAGGCCGGAAAATATTTTGGTTTTAAGGCAAAAACGCCTTTCGAAGAAGGCCTAAAGAGGACAATCGCCTGGTATCGGGAACAGGTTAGAAGGGGTGATGGCTTTCCCGGATCACTTTGATCATCTCTTCTCGGATCGCTGTGGCCGTGCCCACTTTCCCGACGACAATTCCTGCCGCGTAATTGGCAAGGCTGGCTGCCTCCCTCACCCTAGCCCTTGCAGCCATGGACAGAGGCCTCAGGGGATATCCGGAGACGGTTCCCCAGATGAACTGATCCATCATGATATCGCCGATCACCAGGGTTCTCGTCTTAGAAGAGCGCTGGATGATCCTCTCCAGTCCAGATCGTTGTCTTATCGGTTACGCCATCCCACCACGCGTCGACTTTCCCGCCTAATTTTTTCAAGATAAACTCAACTTCTCCGGGCGGACCGACTCTGGATGAGAAAAGACCTCACTTCAGAAAAAGTGTCGCGTCCTAATGGGTCCGAGGCCTTAACTCTAAAATAACCCATCCCGTCACCCATCAACTCCACTACTTGCCCCCATTGGTGTACGGTCAACGTCCCATGGACGAATCCCGGATTCCGAATCTGCTTCCCTAGGAGCGAGAACCGTTTAATCTTCTCCGGATCGCTAAAGTCTCCCAGCGGACTGAATTCAAGCACGAAGGTGGTATTACAATTCGGATCGAACTCAAAAATTGGCGATTCCCTTGAGGAAAAAGTAGCCCCGTCGACAGGACGATGCAGGGTAACCGGCTCAGGATCTCCAGCCCGGATAGTCCTCACTTGACTCTCAATCCTTGTCCGATCTGACCTCGTTCCGATGACTTTCCAGCAGACCTCCCGAGGGGCTCCGTTGTTCCAGCTCGATGCCATGATATCTCTCCATAACCGGGCCGATGGCCTCCAGCCGTTTTTTCCGCCAGGAATGTTCTCCTCCACGATAGGACTTCCGAAATCTCCGGGAGAAACTGCAAAGAGGATTTCATATCTTTCAAACATCCGGTACGAAGTCCAGGTGAATGTGGGCTGCTGCCCATCCGCTAAAGAACACGTATTGAAGACGGAGTGATCGGATGGGGATTGAAGGGAAATCGTCCCTGAGGCTCCAGGCACCTGTCCCTGTACGGTGGCACTGGCTGTGGCTCCGGTGGAAACATTCCTCGCCCTATCTACGGCACAAACACGGTAGTAATAAGTTGCATTGGTCAGGTCCCTGTGAGTGTAGGATGTATTCACGCCACGATAAAGGGGTGTTCCCTCCCTACAGGACGCGGGCGGGGCGCTTGTGCTGTAGACGAGACGGTAATCTCTGATCCCGCTCAGAGTATCGGAAAATCCGCTCCAGGTCAAAACAACCCGACTGCTTCCCGCGCTGGCCGAGAGGTTCCCGTCAGAGGGCGGGGTAACATCAAGGGTGATGGAATCTGAGGCCGGTTCCAGACTGGTGTTCCCCGCACCGTCCTGAAACCAGGCATAAACGGTCTTCGTCCCCTCCCCAGACTGGAGGGACCAAGACTTCGTAGCGCCATATGGCACCCAGGAAGTGCACCCCGTGGTGTTACTCGTACATACCTGAGACACACCACTGATATCAGAGGCTGAAAAGCCCAGGGTGACGGAAGTCGTATTCGTGTACATATCGTTGTTGTTAATGACGACGGATCCACTGGGGGGAGTCACATCAATGCCATAAAATGCTATCCCCCAAGATTGAAACGTGCCAGTATAGGATGCTGCAAGGTCTTTGACCGTCAGTGTCCAGGTACCCTCTGAAGGTTCGCCGAAATGCCTCACACTCCCGAACTTCCACCAATTATAATAGGTGCCCCCTGTTCCAGAATTGTGTTTTTCGGCCAGGATGCTTCTCGTCCCAGAGGGTGACGTCAGCTCTATCTGCAAATCTCCCCACCGATGATGGTCCGTGGCGCTAAAAAAAACATCCACGTACTCCACGATGAGATTCTCGGTGAACTCGATCGTAGCGGACACGCCCGTCGAGCTGTTGTCCGGGATCGCAAGATTCGGGCTGGAGGTCACTATAGAAGTCTTCGTCTCATCCTCTTCCGAGGTCCAGGAGAGGGCGGCGTTTATCGCAGCCTGGGCATCGATCCGCCCAAAACCGAATTTATGGTTCACGAGATGTCCGGCTCCATTGGTGGTCCAGTCTGCATCGGTCGGGTCATTCTTCTCCGCCGTGGTGATCAGGATGTGCTGAACATCTCGCCACGTGAGATCAGAGTTGGCCTGTAGCATGAGGGCGATGATCCCCGAAACCAGGGGGGCAGCCGAAGAAGTTCCGCCAAACGAACTGGTGTAGTTTCCGCTCGAATACCCCAGGGCGCCCGTGCGGTCCGTTGTCGTAATGCCCAGGCTTCCTCCATTGGAGGGAGCGTTCACAAAGATGTTGGCCCCTTTCTCCGAATAAGAGGCTCGCTCTCCGTAATTGGTGGAGGCAGCCACAGCAATGGTGTAGCGGGAGTTGGCATACCCATCGTAGTTCGAATTGTCGGTGTCGTACCCATTTCCTCCAGCCCAGACATAGATATTCCCCTTCCCCTCTCTGCCGTTGGTAACTCCGTCAATCAGGGCATTCATGGTCAAGGGCCCAGGGCCTTCCAAACGTTGGCCGTCATCATACGGTCCCCAGCTGTTACTGTAGATATCCACGATCTGGTTGTTCAGGGTCAGCGCATCGGCCTCGTTCGCATCGTTTTCCGCTCCCAGCAAGCGATAGCCCACAAGGCCCCCAGTGGGTGCAGCTCCCGTGACTCCCAGACTGTTCCACCCCCTTGCAGCGGCAACCCCCGCCACGGAAGTCCCGTGCGCACCGCCCGTGGGATTGCTGTCACCATCCACATAATCATAGCAATACATTGACTGAACGTTTGCTGACAGATCCTCATGCCCTATCTCAAGGCCGTCATCAACAACAGCAATCACCTGATTGGCTGAGCCCAAGTAGGTATCCCAGACCGCAACGATGTTGACATCCTCGCCCGGTGTTCCACCTCCCTGGCCAGTATTTTGAAGATGCCACTGGCTGCTGAATAACGGATCATTGGGGGTCGCCCGAGGCACCCGTGTATGCAACCAGTTCGGATAGGCATACACAACTTCACCAGAGAGATAAATTTCATTGGCGACACGAAGGCTCCGGAAGCCCTCCCCTGCTTGGAATAGAAACGTGCTGGGAGAGAAAGAGAACGTTTTCAAACGGACAAGGCCGTACCTGTCTGCCCACGAATCGATCTGTTCGATGGCCCAGCCCGGTTTGAAGTGGACAATGATCTCTCCGGTCAGAGCCATTCGGGTCCTGGAATCCCTGTAACCCGGATAGAAAACAGGATAACTTCTTAAGCCGGTAAATTGGTCGAACCTCATGAGCCTGGTTTCGTGAAAAAGAAGATCCTTCTCTGCTGGAATCTCTAGAAAGACCCTAGTTTCATTCTCGTCAACGATCTGAGCTCCAGGCCAGTGCCACGGGATGGCGGCCCTCAAATCCTCCCGGAACGTCTTTTGCGACGAGGCTCCCGGAAAAATGACAGCCTCATCCCAAGAAAGCCAGACGTGCTCGATTCTGTCTCCGTTGTACCAGATGAACTCTGCTCCTTCGGGAAGGTTCAATTCCTCTGCCCCAGCCGGAGCGAACGTGGCCAGAGAGAGACAAAAAGAAACTAGAAAAAACATCAGTGCCAATCGTCGCAAAAGTCTGTTCTTAAAGATCCACCACGCCGGTCTCACAATTTTCTCCTCCTTGTTGCTCTCTTGGGGCTCGCCAAATCTCAAAAGATATTATCCAACGGATGAGAACCCATTGGCAAGAACCCTTCTGGAAAAATTAGCAATATCCATGCCACGAAGGTGGAATTTCTTGTCGAATGGCTCGACATATTTGTCGATCCTATCCCATCGTAATCAATGGGAATCTTGATTAGCCTTCGAAGTACATCGACAAAACTTTCCTGAAGAACTCATTTGCTTTAAAGGCGCAGGATAAACCGATCTTAAAAAAAATTAAACATTTCAAACAGTTAAGGATCATCCTCGTGAAATTAATTTTTGACGACGTGTTGGCACAACCGTTGCTACTACATTTGTAATTCGCACGGACAAAAGGAGGAAGTCTCGATGAAAAAGATACTGATCGTGCTGGGTATTGTGGCTTTTTGTTTGTTAACCGTTACCTACGCCCCCGCTCAGGGCATGCCAGGTTTCCACAGTCCCCCTGGTCCACCCAACCCGCCGTGCCCCAGAGGCGTGCCTGGGAAAGAACCATCCCTCACGCCGGAGCAGCAGACGAAGTTCCAGGAGCTTACTCAAAAGTTCAATGAAGAAACCGCCGCACTGAAAGGATCTCTTCTCGGGAAAAGATTGGAACTTCAGGCCCTGTGGAGCAACCCAAAGACAGAGCCAGACACCCTCATGGCGAAGGAAAGGGAGATGAGGGACCTCCAGAACCAGATGGATGAGAAGAGTCTGCAGCACAAGCTTGAAATCCGAAAGCTTCTCACGCCTGAGCAGATCTCTCAGTTTGGGCAATCCATGGGGAGGGTTCCTTTCTTTGGCCGCGGTCGCATGATGGACTACGATATGAGAATGCATCATCGTCGCGGTCCAGGCATGGGCATGTGTCCACAATTCTGAGCATGTATCATGACGGTTGGGTAGAGACTATTGATAAAGACGGTGATTAGGTTAAGGTAAGGGCTAGGATGCCTGTTTGGGAAAGGTTGTGGGGTCAGGGTTAAGGCCATTCTTTGCTATGCGCTATGCCCTCTGCGCTATGCCATTTTGCCTGCCGGCATCTTTACCTTAACCCTCAGACCAAACAGTTATTATTGATTCTGGTGATACGGTTAGGGTAAGGGCTAAGAGGCCTGTCTGGTGTAAGGGTTAAGGTCAGGGTTAATCTTTGAGACCAACAACCTAACCCAATTACCAAACCGGCATCCTTACCGTAGCCCTTAGACCAAAGACCTATTATTTACACGGGAGGTCTGATACCATGGGAAAAGATGCGTCTCTCTCTGTGTTGATCACGATTACGATGACTCTGCTCTTTACCGCCGTCTTTCCGGCCCTTATTGCTGCCCAGGACGCCGGCCCGGCAAAGACACCCCTGACCGAAAAGCAAATGGCCTCCATGGCCCTCCGCCTGGGAGACGAGCTCTTTCAGAAGAAGATGTTTTCAGAGGCCATCCCCCAGTTCCGGCTTGCTGTGAAACTTCAGCCCCAGGAGGCGATCTTCCATCAGCGGTTGGGCGATGGTCTGCTCAAAACAGGGAAAGTCCGTGAGGCCCTCAAGGAATACGAAGAAGCCAATCGGCTCAAGCCCAATTTCCCCCACACGTACCTCGGCATGGGTATGGTCTACTCCAGGATTTTTGAAACCGAGAAGGCAATCTCGGTTCTGAAGGAAGGGATAAAGCTCAACCCGAATTTTGCTCCCTTCTATTTTGAACTCGGTGTCGCCTACGCTCGCGAGGACCGACTGAAAGAAGCCATCCAGGCCATCGAGACGGGGCTGAGAATAGATCCCAGGGCGAAGCCCCTTGAGGAGATGGCAAAACAGCTGAAGCAGGAGCTCGATTGGGAGAAAGGGTTTGTGACCCTGCCCGGCGAGCACTTCACCGTAAAATACCACCCCGAGCAGGACAGAGCCTTTGTGGAATCGGTCCTCAAGGACCTCGAGGCCTCCTATTCGAAACTGTCCCAGGAGTTGCAATTCACCCTCCCGACCAAAATCTTCGTCAAGGTCTATCCCGACCTCGGGTGGTTTCAGCAGGCCGCATCGACCCCCGGGTGGTTTAAGGGGGGTGTGGCCAAGAGCAGGGAGAACAAGATCCTTCTCGCCACACCCAAGCTGGCGAAGAACGTGGAGCGTCTCCCCACCGTTCTCACCCATGAGCTCACTCATATCTTCGTCGACCTCATGACCAATGGCCACAGGCCCGGATGGCTCAACGAAGGCATGGCACTCCTCATGAGCGGTGAGGAGCGAGATCTCACCCGCTTCTCGGAGGCGGTTCGGAAGGGAGAGCTCATCTCTCTGAAGAAACTAGAGGAACCTTTTCTTCGCAACATCAGCGATGCTGAGTCGATGCATCTCGCCTACGCGGAATCCTATCTGGCCGCCCAGATCCTTCTCGAAAAGGACGGAAGAAGAAGGTTGGTCAGGTATCTCGGTGCCCTCTCCGAAGGAGAGGAATTCGAGGAAGCCCTGACGAGGGTTTTCGACGAGGACTATTCCTCGTTGGGAGAAAAATTGAAGAGCCCTTCTCTGGCAGCAGGAAAAAAGCAGGGGAGCCCTTGATCGGTTTCCCTCCCGGGAAGGTCCGTAGAGACTATTGCCCGGCCAGAGAAGCAAGCGGGTGCTGGTCGGTCACGTCTGGCCGTTTCTTGCCAATTCCGAAAGCATTCAACCTTATTCACGTTACCCGTCAGAAGGTGTGAAAAATGGGCCTTCATTGTCCCCGGCCCTTTCAGGATGGCTCTCTTTTCGGACTCATCCTTGCGGGGCTGGACTCATTTTTGTCAGGATTTTGATTTTTTCACACCTTCAGTTAATGGGTCACCCAGCCGTCCACAGAGGTCGACCTACTCCGTCCTCGCGTTTCAGAGGCGGAACTTCACAGGTCAACCTAATTGACCTCTGGACCTTGATGGACGATGGTTTACCAGGGGTCGTCATACGGTCCTTCGCCATAGGATCCGCCACTGAACCGCTGCGGGTGAGCAGGTCAACCTCCGTGGAATGAAGCTCCCTGGGCACAGCGCGGGGCTTCCCGGCAATGATTGATTTTTTATATTGTGCCCATTCACTGCTCCTCATCTTGAAATAGAATTCATTTTCCACATATATCCACTTTGCCCTGAAGCGAGTTCATATCTGCTTTTGCGAACACAGGGAAGCGCGCGTACGGATGGAAGCATCTCCGATTTTGTGATGGGTACGTGAGTCTCTCAGAAGCAGGCGGCCCAGACTTCGCAAGTCTTAGAATTGCGGGTTGATTCGAAGGTTAGAAGCGACCCTATGGGGGAAGCGATGAAGCCGGACGCCGGGCCTCCGCCGTGGGGTAGGTCCCTGGCAAGAAGGGAAAAAAAGAGGGGGGCTGCTAAGCCCCCCTCTTAGCCACATCGTTTAGATTTAGTCGTAGTAATAGATAGGCATGTACGCGTTACCCGCCACATAGTACAGCGCTTCGATACCGTTAACGTAGTCATAGAAGTAGTAGTAGCCGGTCCAGACCCCTGCGGGGCTGTAGTAGTCATATTCGTAGTATATATCTCCGTCGTAGTATTCGCCTTCATTCCAATAGAGATCCGCGCCGTACTCGTACCCGTAATCATAGTTGTAATAATAGCCTGGCTCGGAGTAGCTGTAGTAGGTGCCCCAGCTCTCTATATCGTAATAGTTTTCGCTGTACACGTAGATGCCGGAGTAGTAATCGTTGGTTGTCTCATCATAGTAATAGGCTCCGGTGTAGGTGTTGTACTCGTAATAGAATTCGTAATAGTAGTCGTCACCATACCAGACATCCGTGTCTTCCCAGTACCAGCCGTCGTCTGTTGAGTACTCCGCATAGTAATCGTACGTGTAAATCCACTCATACTCGACATCGTCCCAGTAAGTGTAGTACCATTCGTCGTACCAGTACTCTCCGCTCGGGCCCTGCCAGGTCGCGTAGCCAGACTGGTAGTCGCCTGCCTCATAGTAGACTTCTTCGCGCTCCCAGTATGAATTGTCCTCAGGGTAATACTCGTACTCGTAGTCATACCAGTATCCGGCCTCTTCGTAGTACACATAGTATTCATTGTAGCCGCTGCTGTCGGAGTAGGTCTCGAGGTCGTAATAGTAGGTGTTATCCCACTGTTCGTATTTGTAATCGTAATAGCTTGGCCCATACTCGTAATACGTTTCATAGCCGAAGTTCTCGCCGTAGTCGTACTCCTGGTAAGAATCTGCGTATTCATAGAACGCGCCATCGTAATAGTAGGCGTATTGATACTCATAGTAATCGTTCCATGAACCGCCACTAGCCGCTACGTAGCTCGGCTCCGAGTGGTAGGAATAATTGTAGCCATAGTAGGCGCCTACGTACTCCTGGTAGTACACACTGTAGTTGTAATACTCACTGGCATCATAATAGTAAGTGGCTCCATATTCGTAGTAATTGTTCCACTGATCGTACTCGTAATAGGTTTCGTCCGGGTAGGTATAATACCAGAGCGAGTATCCGTAATTGTCTCCGGTATACTCCTGGTAGTATTGGTCGATGTAATAGTAATACCCGGGCTCGTAAATTTCGTGGGAGTAATAGTAAACATCAGCCGAATCCACGTAGCTGTAAGATTCGTAGTAGCCTGTGTACTGGTAGGAGTAGTAAGTTGCGCTAGAGCTATAGTCTGTGCCGTAGTCATAATAACTGTACATGTACCCGTACAATCCCGAATCCGGGGCCCATTGTTCGGCGTAGGAATAGTACGAGTCCCAATCGTACCCGTTGTAGTCCCACTGCGAATTCTGAGAATAATGGTAGGCGCCGGTGTAGAGGTTCTCCCACGAGTAATAGGAGTAATAGTAGTCAGAAGCCGTGTCCATCTGCCCGTAGGCGTAAGTGTAGCTGCCGCTCGCGGGGTCGTAATACTCGTCGTACAGGTACCAGGCCTCGCTGTAACCGTCATTTTCGTAGTCTATCTCAGCGTATTGGTAGGTTCCGTACGCCCCTGAATAGGGGTCGTTAAAATAATCGTACTCCTCTTCGTAATAGTAAGTACCGTCATACTCGTAATAGAGGTCGTACGACGTGTAGCCCGTGGTGGAGTCATAGTAGTTCAACCCCTCGAAATTATAGACGTCGGCGTAGACATATTCCTGGTAGGCGTAATAGTCGTCGTTCTGGCTTGCCGTCCAGTATTCGTAGTAGTAATCGTCGTAGTAGTAGTACATGGTTTCGTAGTAGTTGTACCCTGTCGTGGAATCTAAGTAGTAGTACATGTAGTACACGGCAGAATCGCCTGTGGCCTCATCGTACCAGGTAAGATAATATCCGTCGATTGTGCCATCGCCATCGAAGTCCTGGTCCACATACATGCTGTCCCAGGCGATATCGTCCTTGCCCGCCGCGAGCCACTGCTCAGGCGTGGTGTAGGCGAGAAGCATCCCGGGCTGGAACAGTCCGAAGCAGATAGCAACAACCAAAGCTACCCTCTTCATCCATCTTTTCATAGGATTTTGCCTCCTTGTGCTTTTGGAAGTTTTTTAACACCACTCTTTTCATTAACAACTGCCTTGTTCCCAATCATACCCATTGCGGTCTATCCGTTTCTTCAGGTTCCTCCCACCCCCTTTCGGCCGGTGAAATCATGCAAAAAAAATGTCCTTTCACCTCCTTTCGGAAAACAACAGGCTAATAGATTAAGAGACCTAGCATATTCTGTGCCAGATAGCCCCTGCTCAGAAAAAACTTCTTAAATTCTAAGACATTGAAATTATGAATCTTTGTTGTGACGAAAGCGCACTGGCAAATAACCGTTGGGCTTCCACGCATCATGATGCACAGATATTGGCTGTTCTGTAACAATTTTCGTCCAGGTCGAATCTCTTTTGCGATTCCCGATGGACCTTTCTTGCATGTGCGCTGTAAACCTTGTATCAGGAAACGAACTTCTTGTCAAGCACAAAATGCATTACCCCAGTATCAACATTTTGTGGGCCATGGATGAGTGATCTTTCGTGAGGTGTAAAAAAATCGGTCTCCACCACTCTTGGCCCTTTCAGGAAGGTTCTCTTTCCGGAACCATCCTTGCGGGCCTGAGTTCATCTTGAGCAGGATTTTGATTTCTTTACAGCTTCTCGGTGAAGATGGCGGGTCTGGAAATCACGTGTCTTCTGCGAAACCCTGTGACCCGGGTCTCGGAATGAAGGGGGGAAGGATCAGCGGTGGCTTTTTGGGAAACTCGCCCTATGAAGTCTTGCGCCCGGTCATAGCGGCGAAAAATTTTTCCGTGGACGTTCCCAGGCCGGTTCACACCGATTGTGCAACGATTCCTGAAAAATTGCGCCGAATACCTCGTGAGAGTCTTCTCCTCGAAATCTCCATACTATCATTTCTTGACAACTATCGAAGCTCCCAGTTATAAGTGGCAAAAAGCTGGAAGGAGGATTCTCAATGAATAAGGGTTTGGTACTTTACATTGCAGTTGTTTTCTGCGCTTTCGCATTGGTGATTTCCGGATGCGACAAATCGAAGGAGAGCAAAGTGACTCAGAGTTCTTCGGAAGGAAAATCCAAAAAGACGGTTCTTAGCAAGGAGGCCGAGGACCATTTCAAAAAGGGACACGCGGCATTGAAGGAGAAGAAGCTCGACCAGGCCATCAAGGAATTCGAAGAGACCGTGAAGCTTTCCCCCGACACAGCCGTTGGCCATTACTGGCTTGGAAATGCCTACTTCTACAACAAGCAGCTCGACAAGGCGACTGAGGAATTCAAGAAGATGACTGAGATGGAGCCCGATAATTTCCGCGGGCCTGCCATGCTTGGGAAGACTTACTCCATGAAAAAGGAGACTGCTGAGATGGCTGAAGAGCAGTTGAAGAAGGCCCTTGAACTCAACCCCGATCACCTCGAGACGCATTTCGATCTGGGCCGGGTTTACGCCATGAAGGGAGATACGAGCAAGGCAATGGCTGAATTTGGGTTCATCTTCAGGAACGAAGCCAATTTTGCGGTCTACCATTTGGAGATGGGAAGGATCTTTGAGGGCATGAAGGCCTTCGACAAGGCCGAGAAGGAATACCAACGGGCCCTGATGCTCAACCCAAATTTCGACCGGGCCAAAGAGGCTTTGAACAACCTCAAGAAACAAAAGAAGTAGTCGATTATCTCGGAGATGAAGTCATTCGTGCGCAGGTAAGGGTAAGGATGCCAGTTGGGCCAGGCCTTCTAACCTTTACCCTTGCCCCAATTCGATTTACGTAGGTTGCGGGTCAGTAACGCGTTATCACAAGTTACCTGAAAAAACTTCTTGGTCTTTGGGTTAGGGAAAAGGTGCCGGTCCAAAGTGGCAGAGGGCATAGGACAGAGGGCATAGCAAAGAATGCCTATAACCCTAGCCCCTTGACCTTTACACCAAACTGGCTTCCCAGCCTTAACCTATGACCACCTTAAGAGGGTCAGGAGGCAGAACGGCTATGGTGAAGATTACGAATGTCAATGTGGTACTCAGGGGACGGGGCGAATCAAGCGGTGTCCTGGCGTTCGCGGACGTGGTCCTCGATGACTCCTTTGTGGTCAGAAACATCAAGATCCTCAGAGCGAAGAGCCGCGAGGGATATCTCCTCTCCTTTCCTTCCCAGCAGACGAGAGAGTCCAAAAAATGGTATGATGTCTGTTTTCCGATTAATAACGAGGTGAGGAAATACTTTGAGGAGGTCATTTTCAACACCTACGAGAAGCTCCTCGAAGCCCAACCCCAATAGGACCGGTAAAAAGGCAGGGTAAATGGAATACTGGAATGATGGAGTGTTGGGTCAGAATAGAAAATGGAGTCAAACCATTCCTCATTACTCCATTACTCCCTTACTCCATTATTCCATTTAGAACTGACTGTCTTACGGTGAGGAACGCATCGTCCAGCGGCGGAGGTCTTCAAGAAGGCTGTACGCGACGGGAACCACGAAGAGTGTCAGGACCGTGGAGACCGCAAGACCAGAGATGATGGTCAGGGCTAAGGGAGACCAGAGCGCGGCCTCCACGCTTCTATCCAGCGCCATCGGCAACAAGCCCAGGATGGTCGTCGCCGAGGTCATCAGGATCGGCCGAAGTCGCATTTCTCCTGCCCAAAGGATGGCCCTCCACCTTCCCACCCCTTTTTTCCCCATCAGTTTAATGAAATCAACCAGGACGATGGCGTTATTGACCACAATTCCGGCCAGGGCGATCGCCCCCACATAAACGCCCACGCTCATCGGTTTTCCCGTAGCGAAAAACGTCCATAGGACACCCATGGCAGCCAGAGGCACGGAGAACATGATCGTAAAAGGATAGAGGAGCGATTCAAAAAGTGAAGCCAGTATCATGTAGACGAGAACGACCGCCAAGATGACAGCGAAGATCAATTCCCTCTGGGACGTCTTCAACTCCTGGTAGTCCTCCCCGAAGGTGTAGCCATACCCCTCGTCGAACCGGAGATCCGAGAGTTCTTTTTCAATTAGAGACGCAGCCTGCTGGATGTCCATCTCCCCAGAAATCTCAGCCTGAATTTCAATGATCCGCTGCTGGTCCTTCCGATGGATCTCGCCAGGACCGTACCCCTCCTCGAAGGTGCAAAATTCGCCCAGTGGAATCCGGCCCCGACCTTTCGGTTCGATGGCCAGCAGATAGGGCAGCGACCGGACATCCGGCCTGTCCCCGGGCCTGATGCGCACCCGCAGGTCGATCTCTTTTTCCCGGTCCTGGTAGGTGGTGGAAATGGGGCCCGTGAAGGCAGACCGAATCGCATGGGCAATGACCGTTGCACTGAGCCCTGCAGCGCCTGCCTTGTCATGAAGAACCCTGACCTGAATCTCCGGTTTTTCATTGGCCTGTCGAACAATGACATCGCTGACGCCTTTCAGCCCCATCAGTTTTTTTCGGATCCCGAGGGCGTGGGCAAGCAGCTTCTTTGGCTCAAAACCATGGACCTCAAGTGCGATGGAGTGCCCCTTCCCTGACACCCGGTCGATGCTGAAGCTGACCTGGGCTCTCGGGATCGCACTCACCTTCGGTCGGACCGTTTCGACCACCTCTCGGGTTGACCTCCTTATCCTCTCTTTCTTAAGGCGGGCAAAGAGCTTTGCCGAGTCCCCCGTGATCTCGGTGGACACGTCAGCAACATCCGGGACCTGATAGAGGATCGCTTCAATCTCTCCCGTCACCCTCTGGACAACGGCAGGCCTTGTTCCGGCAGGCGTCTGAACCAGCATCCTGAACTCCCCCCTCTCCATCGCTCCCATCCCCTCGAAGCCGATGAATTTGATGAGGTAGAGGGATGCGCCAAAAAGGACCAGGAAGCTCACCGCGACGATCCCCCGATAGCGGAGGGCAGCCCGAAGTCCCCTGCGGTAAATTCGAAGGGAACGCCTTCGTGTAGCACTCTCCTGCTTCGGCCTGGAGGGAATCCATGAGGAGAGCATCGGGACTAAGGTGACCGCAACACCCAGAGAGACAAGCAAGGAGAATGAGACGGTGTAGAACAGGCCGCTATAGAGCATCTGAACCTTCTTCTGGACGAAGACGAGCGGAAAAAAGACTGCGATGTGGGCGAACGTGGACGCGGCGATGGCTGTCAGGACCTCTCGGGCTCCCAGGGCAGCGGCCTCCGGAGCCGGGGAACCTCTCCTTTGATGCCTGAAGATGTTTTCGATGACCACGATAGAATTGTCCACGAGCATGCCGATCCCCAGGGCCAGCCCGGACATGCTGATGACATTGAGCGTGATCCCGAAGAAATACATCAGGCTGAATGTGGTCATGACGGAGATGGGGATGGAGATGCCGATGATCAGGGTGATGGGAAGATGCCAGAGGAAGACGAAGAGCACCCCCATGGCGAGGGCGCCTCCCAGAAAGATCGCCTCCTTGAGCCGCTTGAGGGAACTCCGGATGTCATCAGCCTGACTGAAGAAGACCTCCAGGTTGACGCCCCGAGGGAAATCAGGCTTCATCCTCTGAATCTCTTTCTCAACAGCGTCGGCAATCTGAAGGGTGTTGGCATCGCTCTCCTTCTGGAGGGTAATGGAAACCCTCGGCTCGCCTTTGAAAAGGGCGATGGATTCGGATTCTTTAAAATCGTCCCTGACCTCGCCGACATCTTTCACGCGCAGGACGGACCCGTTTTGCGTCCGCAACAGAGGAATCTCTTCAATCTCCTTAAGGGAACGAACCTCCCCAATAGTCCGAGCAGCCAGTTCAGAGCTCCCTCGAACCACGGAACCGATGGGAAGGTTCTGGTTGTTCTTTCGGATGACTTCAGCCATTTCCGTAACGGAGATCCCAAGGGACTTGAGCGCCGCCTCCTCGACGTCCACCACGATCTCCCGCTCCTTGCCTCCTCCGACTTCGACATTGGCCACCCCTTCGATCCTTTCCAGCCGCTTCTTGATGAGGTCGTCCGCCACCTCCCTGAGCTTGGCAGGTCCGGCCTCTCCAAAGGCCGTCAACACCAGGATCGGATTGCTGGAGGGATTTCTCTTGCTGATGATCGTGTGCTCCGTGTCTCTCGGAAAATCCCCTTTGATGAGATCAATTCGCTCACGGACTTGCAGAGATGCAAAATCCATGTTGGTCCCCAGCTTGAATGCCACATGAACCTCGGACTCACCCTCCTTGCTGAGGGACTTCACGCTCTCCACGTTGTTGACCGTGCTGGCCACTTCCTCGATGGGTTTCGTAATGAGCGTTTCGATATGGACAGGCGAATAGCCGGAGAGCCGCGTGGTGATGGTCAGGACGGGAAAGTCCACATCAGGAAAAAGATCGATGGGAAGATGCCACAGGGAAATCAAGCCTAGGATCACCATCCCTACGGTGATCATGACGATGCTGACAGGTTTTCGGATGGCAAAGGCAATCAGACTCATCCCCGCCGACCCCGGACCGCTCTCCCAAGAAACCCTCTTAACTGCTCCACCGTGAGATAGATCACGGGGACGATGACCAGGGTTAGAATTGTGGACGTCGTCATTCCTCCCACGATGGCGATGGCCATGGGAGAGCGAATTTCAGATCCCTCTCCCCACGAGAGTCCGAGGGGAAGGGTTCCGAGCACGGTGGTCGCCGCCGTCATCATGATCGGGCGGAATCTCAGCTTTCCGGCCTCTACGAGGGCCTCCCGAAGGGGCCTGCCTTCCTGCCGGAGCTGGATGACGCAATCGAGCAGGATGATTCCGTTGTTGACGACGATTCCAGCAAGCAGGATGGCACCGATGTAGACGCCCAGGCTCAATGTCCTCTGGGTGATCAGCAGTGACAGCGCCACCCCAACCACGGAAAGGGGGATGGAAAAGAGGATGATGAATGGATAGAGAAGTGATTCGAATTGGGAAGCGAGGATCATGTAGACGATCAGCACGGCGAAGGCGAGGGCAAAAATTAGACTCCGGGAGGACTCTCTCATCTCCTCGACCTCTCCGGTGAACCGGTAGGAATATCCCTCCGGAAAAAGGATCGTTTGAAGTTTCCTCTCCAGCTCTTCCGTGCACTGATCGAGCTTCCTACCGGTAAGATTGGCTGAGAGGACGATGACACGACTCTGGTCTCTTCGTCGGATCTCTCCAGGACTCTGCCCCTCTACAACCCTCGCAACCGAACTCAAAGGGACACTCTCCTTGGCAGGGGTGTAGATGAGGATGCTCTCCAGATCGGGAAGGTCTCTTCGATCGCCTTCCCGGAGACGAACCCGGATGTCAATCTCCTTATCCTCTTCCCGAAATTGGCTGGCCACCGTCCCTTCGATCGCCGTGCGCAACGTTTCGCCAACATCTTTGGTTGTCAGCCGAAGAGAAGCTGCCCGGAGGCGATCGACTTCAACCCGGATCTCGGGTCCCTCCTGGCCCAGACTCCACTCGATGTCGGTCAGTCCCTTGACCTCTCTCATCTTCTCCATCACTTCTTCAGACAACCTCCGAAGCGTCTCCCGGTCGTCACCTTTGATCTCCAGGAGTTCGGGGGTTTTCCCGAGCTGCCTCGAGAACTGGAGAATGTCCTGTTGGAGGACATACTCGAGGGTGATCTCCTTCCATGCGGCCACCTGGGATCGGAGTTCACTTACGATCTCGTCCACAGACCGTTTCCTCTTCGACCGGTCCTGGAGGGTCACCATGATCTGGGCGGTGTTCAGGCCGGTCGATTCCGTCTGAAAACCAATCCCCTCGTCAAGAGTCGATCCCACACTGGAGACGACACGCTCAACTTCGGGCATGCCGAGAAGCATCTTCTCAATCCGGCCCACGCTCTGGTCGGTGGCTGCCAGGCTCGAAGAGGGAGGAGCGGTCACCTTGATCACGAACTGCCCCTGGTCAGCCTTGGGAATAAACTCCCTCCCGACCCTTGAGAGAAGAGCGAGGCTCACCGCCAGAAGGACCAATGCCAGCAGAAGAACTCGCCCCGGACGATCCAGTGCCCAGCGAAGGACCCGCTCATAGGCCTGCCTCGAGAGCCCAATTCCTTTCTCCGTGAGCCTGAACATGGGGGAGAGAAAGGACGAGACCCATGACGTCGGACCGTGCCCATGAACCCCCTCCATTGCTCCGTTCATGCGACCGAACTGATACGCCTCCAGGGTGGGAATAAGCGTGAAGGCGACGAAGAGGGAGACGATGAGCGAAAAGGAGATCGTCAGTGCCAGCTGGATGAAAAACTGGCCGGAAATCCCTCGGATGAAGAGGATGGGGAGGAAGATGACGATATGGGAAAAGATGGAGGCCATCACCGGCCTTTGCATCTGATCCGCCCCTTTCAGTATGGCAGCCCGGACACCCGTACCCTCTCCCCGAAGCCTGTCTGTGTTCTCCAGGACGACGATGCCGCTGTCCATGATGTCCCCAATCCCCAAAGCGAGGCCGCCCAATGACATCAGGTTGAGGGTCATCCCTTTTGCGAACATTAAGGAGAAGGTGGTCAGAATGGAGATGGGCAAAGCCGTGGCAATGATGAGGGCAGCTCCCAGGTTTCTCATTGAAAAGAGGATGACGAGAAAGGCGAGGACCCCCCCAAGGATCCCATCCCCTCTCAGGTCTCGAAGAGAGGCCTTGACGAACTTGGATTGATCGTACGCCACCGTCAATTCAGACTTGGGACGGAGCTGTTTGTTGATCCGATCGATCTCGCGATAGACACCCTCCGCCACCTGAACCGTGTTGGCATCGGCCGCTTTCAGAACTGAAATAACCACGCTCCCTTTGCCATTCACGCGGGAGATGCTCCTGGGCTCCTTGTGCGTATCCTTGATGACCGCGACATCTCTCAGATAGACCGGGGCGTTTCCCGTTCCCCGTCCGACAACGACGCCCTCCATCTCTTCGATCTTTTCGAACTCTCCCAGGGTCCGGATGCGAAGGTCGGTATATCGTGTCTCGATCTTTCCTCCCGGGAAGTTGAAGTTTGCGTTTTTCAGCTCCTCCAACAAACCGTTGAGCGGGATGCGATGGGCCATCAGCCGTCCCTGATCTACGGAAACGAGGATTTCTCGCTCCAACCCACCCGTGACCGTGGCCGAAGCCACCCCCTCGATCCGTTCCAGATCTCGTTTGATCTGGTCCTGGGCAATCCTTCTCAATTCGAGCGGGCTCACCTCTCCGATGACGTTCAACACGATGACCGGCAGGGTGGACGGATCATACTTCATCACGACCGGAGACTTTGTGTCCCTCGGAAGGGCGTCCCGGATCAGGTCCAACTTCTCGCGCACATCCAGAGATGCAAAATTCATCTCCGTGCCCCAGTTGAAGTCCAGAGTGACCAGGGAGATACCCTCCCGCGATAGCGACTGGACGCGCTTCACATTGGAGACTCCTGCCAGAGCTCCTTCGATCGGCTTCGTCACCAGAGACTCCATCTCTTCAGGGGGCGTGTTTTCGTAGGAGGTCACGACCGTGATCTGTGGAATGTTGAGGCTGGGAAGAAGTTCCAACCGGAGTCTCTGCCAGGAGATCACCCCGATCAGGGTAATTCCCAAGAACGCCATGATGATCGTGATCGGCCGCTGGAGGGCAAATCGGGTCATGGTTGGCGCCATCCCTCCTCGAGGAGGGTCGACTGGACGCCAGCCAGATCGACGAGGTGCTCCTGCCCTTCGATCACCACTTTGTCACCCTCCTTCAGGCCCTTGACGATTTCCGTGAGGTCACCTATGGAAGACCCCACCTGGACCTCCGTCAGAAGGGCAACCTCATCCACCACCACGAAGACGTGGCTCTTTCCGTCTTTCCCCCGGCGGACGCATTCCCGGGGAATCACCAGGCCAGCCGCTTTCGCGCTCGAGTAAATCTCGGCCCTCACGAACATCCCCGGTTTCAGCACATAGCCCCGATTCTTGAGGCGAATTTTTGCCACGAAGGTCCGGTTGTCTTTATTGACCGTCGGACCCATCCGGGCCACCTTCCCCGTGAATGGCTTCTCAGGAAACGCATCAGCCACAACCTGGGCCGCCAGCCCTGTCCTGATCCTGGACATGTCCTTTTCATTCACATCGACATTGGCAAATACCTCATCCAGATCCGAGAGGGTCAGGATGATCTGGTGCCCGTCACGGGCCACTTCAGACGTGAACAGATCTTTCTTGGTGACCCGACCTGACAAGGGAGCTCTGATCGTTGATTTTCCGATCTTGATTTTCGCGGACTCCACATCGGCCTCGGCTTTCTTGATTCGCAGCTCCCCGTCTCTTTTTCCGCCGTCCGATGTCGTCTCCAGAACGTTCAGCTCCTCCTTCGCCGTTTCATGCTCGGCCACAGCCTCCTGGTACTTGATCTCCGCCTCATCCACCGCCGTCAGGATCACCGCCCCGATATCGAAGAGTCTTTTCTGGTCGTTCAAGAAGCGCTCCGTCTTTTCGACGGTGATACGGGTCTTCTCCAGCGTAGCCCGGGCCTTGGCAATCTCGTGGTCCATCTGCTTGAGCTGAACCTGGGCCAACTCCAGTGCGGCCTGGGATTGTTTCAGATCGGCTTCGGCCAGGGACGTATCCAGGACGGCAATGACCTGCCCTTCCTTGACATCGTCGCCCTCTTCGACAGGGACCGATTTTAAGACGCCGTAAATCTCGCTCCCCACCTCCGCTTTGGTGATGGTGTCGATGGTTCCCATGGCCGCAATAACGGGAGACGGCCCTGCCTTCTTCGCGATGACCACTTTGACAGGGATGCGTTTTGCAGCAGGTACCCCCTGGCCCCAAGTCCTGTCTCCCCACCCGACCAGAACAGACACGATGCCCAGGAGTATGGAACCCATCACCCAGGCCCGTCTTCCCTTGATTCGTTCGCTCATTCCCATTTGAGATTCCTTCCTATCGCTTTATAAAGGCCGGCCAGAGCTACGGAACGTCCAAAGGCGGTGCGTGCGTAATTCACCTCGGCCTCCGTCAAGTCCACCTGCGCTTCGATCAGATCTTTGTAGGTCGCTTCCTTCAACTCATGCTGATACCGGATGACCCGTAATTTCTCCCCGGCCGCCTCCACCGACTTCTGGGTGGACTCCATCAACGAGTCCTCCTGCTGAAATTGAAAGAACGCCTCCCGGACCTCCACCACCATATCCTTCCGCGACTGCGAGAGCTTCTCCTCGGCATATCGCTTCTCGACCCGCGCTTCCTGGATGCGAGCGGCGCTTGAGGAGCCATCGTTGAGTGCGAGTTTGACCGACCGGAGGTCGTAGTCTGCATTGTCCCGGATGAAGGCGGTTCGGTTTTCGTAGAGCTGATCCTGCTCCGCAGACACTCCCAAAGTGCTGTTGAACATGGACATGGACAGCATGATGCCCACATTCCAGAATTTCTGATCCCCTGGAAACTTCTTACCCTCGACGTCGTAGGATCCATAGAGACTCACACTCGGCAGTTCCCTCGACTTGTTCAACTTGACTTTGAGATCATTGAAGACTACCGATTCTTCATTGTACAGAATGTCGGCCCGCTTCAGGGCTTCATCGGTCAGCCTCTCCACGTCCTCCTGGATGGGTTGAAGGGGGCGCTCCTCCCACGGCTCGATCGTCTCACGGGCGTCAATCCCCATCGTCCGCTTCAGACTCAGCAGGGCGATCTGATACCCCTGCTCCGCCTTCAATTTCTTCGATTTGGCATCATAGAAATTCTTTTCAGCCTCCAGGAGATCCACTTTCGTCGCCAGCCCCATGTCGTACGATTTCCTGGCAATGGAGAGGAGCCCCTCGGACTTGAAGTAAAGTTCTGCGTTCAGACGCAACGTTTCCTTGGCCGTCAGCGTATCATAAAACTCCTTGGCGACGTCGTAGGCAACCTCCTGTGTCTTCTTCTCGTACTGTAATAGGTACTGACGAGTTTCGCTCTTGGTCAGCCTGTAGGTGGCCGTTGTGGCGCCTCCTTTGTATAGAGGCTGCTCGACCTTGACACCAGAATCATAGACATGTTCTCCTGTAATGATATCGCCAAAATAGTTAAGTTCAGGAGCATAGGTCGTTCTCAAGGTAACAATCGGCAGGAACGCGAGAAAGGCTTCGACGGTCTTCGTATCGCCGACAGCAATCTGCCCTTTCAGCTTCCGGATCTCCGGCTCAATCTCCATGGCCTGCTGGATGCACTCGCTCAGGGACCGCAGGGTTGGATTTCCAAATGCCGTAGAAGCTGAAAAAGGGTTAGCGATGATTCCTGCGAAGATGAAAACAAGAGTACAATGGATCATGAATCGCGGGTTACCCATGGACCACTCCTTTTTTTTGAGGCGCCGAGTAAACGTCCCCATCCTGCACTCCAGCTCGATCCCCAGAAAAGAGATGATCTTCATTTCTCGATCCTCATGAAAATTTAGTATGATAAATGGACACTTTTATAACTGCATCACCTGTATTTGTCAATTTCGGCCCCTCCGGTTCTTGCTTCGCCGCTGCGGTGCCAGCCCGTCGGGGAGAGCAGGTTCCCAGGTACCCAAAGAGGATATGAGCCGGGTGGAATAGGTGAGAGGGTAGAAAGTGTCGGTCAGATTTTGAGAGGTTCGTACAGAACATGAAACAGGTATCGGCCGTATCCATTATTGCGCATAGGCTCCGCGAGGCGGCGAACTTGATCAGCATCGATGTAACCCATACGATAGGCCACTTCCTCGACACAGACAACCTTGAGCCCCGGGCGTTTTTCAATCGTTTCCACTAAAACCGAGGCTTCGAGAAAGGATTCGTGTCTCCCCGTATCCAGCCACGCAAATCCCCGGCCACAAATCAATCGATTGACCATCCTTCTTGTCCAAAGTGAAGCTTCCCGCCCTAAAGGGCGGTGCCTCCCGGTAAGGTAATTCCTTTTATATTGTGCCCCTTGACCCCGCCCTAAAGGGCAGGGCTTGCCGGGGCACTTGCCGGTCAATTTTCACCGCAAAGGAACCAAGTCTTTCCCTTTGTCGACAAGATGTCAGCCACGGTGCCTGATTTCAAGAGAGACAAACCATCAAAGACTCTGCAGTTCTCATTCAAGTCTTTTCCACCAGGCTCACACCTGACCGATTCTTCCTGTAACTCTTGCCGCAAGCCCGGCATTTGGCCCTGCCCGATCGAAACGTGATTGGTTCCGCGCACTGACAGACCCACCCTCTCACTCTCGCCGGATTTCCATAGGTCAATGCATAGGCAGGAACATCATTCGTCACCACA
>Ga0315282_10004466_pt1 | contig 24401 bp, 22 predicted proteins | sample YL17G07_20_MG_FD_203693 | JGI IMG/M metagenome (GOLD analysis project Ga0315282, IMG submission 203693) | Sediment microbial communities from Yellowstone Lake, YNP, Wyoming, USA - YL17G07_20 | ecosystem: Environmental > Aquatic > Freshwater > Lake > Sediment | place: USA: Wyoming | collected... | reverse complement strand
CTCCTCCTCGCTTTGGATATCTCTACAACAGGAGACGGTGCCGCAGGATATGAATGGAACGTCTGGGACAACCTCCAACTGAGACAGGGAATCATTGTCGGAAATACTTTAAGTCCCTTTATCAACGCTGCAACGGTTGGACTGGGCTGGAGCGCGAAGACAATCCATGCCGACCTGGCGTATCTCCACTTTTATGATCGGGGGACACATTCTGGGAACGTTACGCTGAATGACTTTACGTCGCACAGCATTCACGATGTCGAATTCCATCCATTCACAAGCGACCAGGTGAGGTTCTCCATCAGTGTCGACCTTGGTCACACGAAGGAACCTCTTGCACGAATCGACTATGTTGAAGTCACAAGCGATATCTATCCATCTTCGTCCGAAACGTTTGCGTACAGGCCAATCGGCAGAGTGAAGGTGAGAAACATCTCAGACCAGCCGATCGAAGCCAAGGTGGGTTTCTATCTCAAGCCGTTCATGGACGCCCCAACGGAAACGAGGCGTTATGTTATCCAGCCCGGAGCTGTATCCGACATTCCATTTATTGCGGTCTTTAATGACCTCATCAAATCCGTCACGGAGCCTCAGTTGCGCGACGGCGACGTTTATGTTATTGCCTCTCCTGCTGAAGAATATGATGACAAATCTCAAGCACGAGTCAGGATCTACAGTCGGAACAATTGGAATGGCGAAGCTCTTACTCTCCGCTATTTCATGACACCAACTGAACCCGACGTTCTACGTTTCACTCGCTCGGTCGTCAGCAGCCATAAAGATCACCTGAACACCGTTAACCCGGCTCTCCTGAAATTTGAGCATGCAAAGATCCTCTTCAACGAGTTTGCGCTGAGGCTCTCGTATGTGAACGATCCAAAGTTGAGCAAGGATTGGGTTCAATATCCTGGCGAGACATTGAGCCTGCATGGCGGCGATTGCGACGACATGACCGTATGCTTTGCTTCGCTTCTTGCGAGCGTTGGGGTCTCCTCAGCCTTCATCGATGTCGTTCCTCCAAATAACCCGGGAGACGCACACATCTATATGATGTTTGACACCGGTCTTGAAGCAAGTAAGGCAGACGTCGTCAGCAAGAATCGCAAACGCTATGTTGTCCGAAGAAACCAGGATGGAAGTGAAACAATTTGGATCCCGATTGAGACGACTCAGATTACAAAGGGCTTTGAGGAGGCTTGGGCAACTGGCGCGAAGGAATACCTTGACGATGTTGAATTAGGTCTTGGTCTCATCAAAGGCTGGGTGAAAATTGTGGATGTGCAGTAAGCTCATTAAGGAAGAAAGAGGGAAGGAAAGATGAAAAAGCTTATCGTAATTCTCATCGCGCTAACGTGCTCTCAATCGCTTGCGGGTACAGGAATCACTGTAAAACGGGTTAAAGGAGCAGCGGAAGTTCGCCGTGGGGTCTCTGAGGAGTGGGTGAGAGTAAAGGCAGGTATCGCCCTGGGCCCCGAGAACACAATCAAGACGGCAAGAAATGCTTCTTTGACGATCCTCGCAGAGGGGCGAAAACTTAACGTTCCTGAACTGACCGTGTTGGATGTGGGGGACCTCCGTGAGATGTCTCAGGAAGAACTCTTGCTGAAACTTGCGATGGCTGATGTGCGCGTCGCTCCGCCGCGAGACGAATCTGGAGAGACAGTGATTCCCAATACCACGATTGTTCATGGGAAGAACATGGCAGTCCCACAGATCACAGCAAGCAACCAAAAAGATTTCCGCGACATGCAGGTTCGGGGGACGAAGTTGCTTTACGATTATGGATTCTACCCAACCTGCATCCTTAAAGCCAAGCAGACGATGCTGTATTATCCAGAACTCAAGTCACGGTTTGAGTTCCGATGCATGATCGCGAACGCCCTCGAGAAGATGAAGCTCAAAGGCGAGGCTATCGGTGAGTACCTCTCACTGACGAGTATAAAGCTGTCTCCTTCTGAAAGGGAAAAGGTTGAAGACAACATCCGGCGACTAGAACAGCACTAGGACTCTGATTTGTTCCTTCAACGCGTAGATTGGCCACCAACGCGAGTAGGTATGAATAGTGAAATTCAACGGAAGGAAGATCTGGAGATAATGGCGGCCTAGCAGATCCTCGGTAACTGCTCTCCTGAAAGCATATCGACAATTCGCGTCCCACCGATTCGACTTTTCATTATCACTATTCTCGGGTGCTCAGCAACCACCTCGCCAATGATGACCGCATCCTTTCCGAGCGGATGAGAACGCATCGTGCGAAGCACCGTGTCCGCGTCTTTGGATGAGACAAACGCAAGAAGTTTCCCTTCATTCGCCACGTAGAGTGGGTCCAGCCCAAGAATTTCGCAAGCCCCCACAACTTCCTCAGTCAATGGAATGTATTCTTCTAGGATCGAGATACCTAGGTTAGCTTTCTCAGCAATCTCATTCAATGCGCTTGCAACACCCCCACGCGTAGGATCCCGAAGGACGTGAATCTGCTTGCTTGATTCGAGCATTGATGCGACGAGACCGTTCATCGGTGCAGTATCACTCTGGATTTGCGTCTCAAACTCCAGTCCTTCCCGAACAGACAAAATCGCTATTCCGTGAACTGCGATCGGTCCGCTCAGAATGATCTTATCTGCTACCTTCGCACGGGTTGGGCTGATCTCAACCCCTGGTATAATCATACCCACGCCTGATGTGTTGACGAAAATCTTGTCACCTTTCCCACGATCCACGACCTTTGTGTCACCCGTGACTAGTGTGACATCGGCCCGTCTTGCTGCTCCCTGCATCGAAAGAACAACCCGCCACAGATCTTCCATTGGGAAACCCTCTTCGATGATGAACGCCACCGATAGATACATCGGACTGGCGCCGCACATTGCCAAGTCGTTGACCGTCCCGTTGATCGCAAGCTTGCCGATATCTCCGCCCGGGAAGAAGATTGGATTCACAACATAAGAGTCAGTTGAGAAGGCTAACCGGACGCCATTGAGGGAGAGAATGGCTCCGTCATGGAGAGTCTCCAGGAATTCATTCTGAAACTGCGGAAGAAACATCTTCTGAATCATCTGCTGAGTCAGTTTCCCGCCGCCCCCGTGAGCCAGAAGGACGTTCTTGTAGTCAGAAATTGGAATCGGGCAAGACAGACCGCTCGAGAGATCGATTGTTGGCGTCTTCTTCATGGTCCCTCGTCATATACCCTTAGTGCCATAGGGAGACAAGAGACTACGCCATTCAAGCCAGATGTAGAAAGTGTGACCAGAATGGTATCCCTGATTTCCTCGCGCGTGGCACCGAGTTTCTTTGCCATTGGAACGTGGAATTGAACGGCCGTCGTCTCTCCTTGAGCAGACTTGATACCAATATAGACTAACTGTTTTGTCTTTGGATCGAGACCCTTCAGTCGAATCAAAGACTCGATAAACTGGTCGAACGTGGCGGCTACTTCGGGCGCCTCTTTTTGCAATACGTCCATGGGGTTTTGATCTGTCATTCAGAACTGCTCCTTTTGTTTATGCGTTATGGGAGTCTTCCCGTGGAAGACTATTCCGGATAGCTCCTAGTGAGCTTCAATGCAAAGCCATGCAGCCGATGGAAGAACGTCGTGCCGTGAAAGAACATGTACGGACAGTAACCAGTCACGACCTTGATGCCAGTCTCATGGCAGATCTCAAGTGCGGATTGGCTGACGTTTTGCACGCCCGAGACCCCGTAGATCCAAACCAACGTGATACCCGCATCAGCACAATCACGAAGTACTTGATCGGTGACGGCACGGGAAGTCATCAAGAGCGCACTCGTGACGGGTGGTCGGATATCTTGCACACGAGCAACACAGGGCCTTCCATCGATGTATTCAACAAATGGATTCACAGGGACAACATCATAGCCACGACGACAGAGTTCATGGTAGAGTTTTTGGCTGAACTCCTTTCCATCGTGCGACACACCCACCATCGCAAATCTCTTTACCTTCAGGAATTCATTAACAAGATGTCGTGCTGTCGCCGACATAGTAGGTAACCTCCATGCCTTGCTAGGAAGGCTCGGTGATCAACCTCCTCCCCACAGGCATTATGTATAGTGGACTTTCTTTCGCTGGCATCTGCAGCACCTTTTTCACCCGTTCATCCTGAAAAGCACCAACAACGACAGTGCCGAGGTCAAGCGAAGAAGCTTGTAAGTAGACGTTTTGCGCTGCATGACCAGCCTCCATGCAGATATACCGTATACCTCTTTCTCCATACTTCTGCGTTGTTCGCTCGTTGACGGCTGCAATGATTATTGCAGCAGCCCCAACCCGAACGCACTCCTGCTCGATCGTAGCCAAGTAAAGATCCTCGCGCTTATCTCCACTCATAACGAGGACGAGCTCGCGGCCATGTGGCTCGTACCTGTAAACCCCACTTGGGAGATCATCAACGCGCCCCGCAACGACATAAACCTCGAGCGGAAAGAGCGCACCCGCAGAAGGAGTGGTTCTGGATCCATTCTGATGCGTGATCCCTTGTGCTGCCCAGAGAAGCTGTGAAATCTCTGAAAGCGAGAGTGAGGATTCGGAGTATTCTCTCACAGACCTTCGCCTCAACATAGCCTCCTCAATTGAAGCATCACTTCTGTATCGCGGTGTTGGAAGTTTGACCCGATCGCTAGGAGATTTCATCCGCTGAAACTCAACTCTTTTTGGGTCCACCTTGAGGGGCTACTTTAATCCCAAATCCAGTCACGGCCATCGAGGTGAAGACCGTTAGTCTCGTGCTGCACCCCTTGCCGCTTGGGTCTCCAATGGGATCGCACTGGGTCCCTCACTCGCTGCCTTGCCCGAACATGATCCCAAAACCCAGAGAGAGCTCGGGACCATTGTAGTTCTTCCGCGCGCCAATAGGAGCGGAGAAATCCGTCATCAAGTTATAGCCCGCACTAGCGCCCAGTTTGAAAGACTCGCCGAGAAGGAAATCTATCCCTCCCCCAACCTTTGTACCTAGTGCTGCTTCTGAACGAGACTCTTGTGAGAAGAATTCACTCTTCGACTCAACCCCCACAAAGGAGCCAACGTTCACAGAGAGAAACGGCAGAACTGGCAAGCGAAGCGATGATTTTGGCACATAGTACCTGATGCCCAAAAGAATAGGAATCACTGCGCTCGAACGCTGTGAACTCCCCAGAAGACTCACTGACGATCTGGCTTCTCCGGAAAGCAGGCCAAGAGAGAGCACAACAGAAAGATTCTCCTGAAGCCAGTATCCGTACGAGAGGCCTCCGACAAATCCGCCGGTTTTTGCCGTCGAAACAATACCTGTGGTAGATATCTCATTGCCTACTTTCGATTCGTGCCAAAGGCCGATGTTCAACTCGATGGTTGATCTTCCCTTCAAAGTGTTGGATCCCGCTAGAACAATGGAACCGCTCGTGAGAAACCCAAGGAGAAACAAGCAAGTCGCTTTTGTTTTCGTCATGATACATCTGTGGGAATGTTAGGGGGAAGGGGTTGAACTGAGACTGCTCTGTAATGGTAGTATGCAGCACATGCACCCTCGGATGAAACCATCGGGGCACCGAGCGGATGTTCTGGTGTGCACTGCATGCGGAACGCAGAACACTCATGAGGCTTCTTGAGACCCTGTAGAACAAGTCCGGCGATGCACAGAGGCGACTCCTGTGTCTCCATTTTGCCGACATCGAAAATGGCCTCGGCGTCGTACTCGCGATACTCTGCTCTCAGACGGTAGCCACTCCGCGGTATCCCACCAATCCCCCGCCACTTTCGATCCGTGGGCTCGAAGACTTGAGCCATGAGTTCTCGCGCGGGGAGATTCCCCTCGCGTCGGACAGAACGAGTGTACTGATTCTCCACCTCACACCGTCCGTCCTCGAGCTGCTTCACTGCCATGAAGATTCCCTGGAGAATATCAACTGGCTCAAATCCCGTCACAACGATTGGGACTTTATACTTTGCCGCAATAGGGATGTACTCCTCATACCCCATCACGGTGCAAACGTGTCCTGCTGCGAGGAACCCTTGGACCAAGTTTGTGGGAGAGGAAAGCAAGGCTTCAATTGCTGGCGGCACAAGAACATGCGAACACAAGACTGAGAAGTTCTCTAATCCAAGCTGCCCGGCCTGCCAGACAGCCATTGCATTTGCAGGAGCGGTCGTCTCGAATCCCACGGCGAAGAACACAATTTGCTTGGCCGGATTTTGCTGAGCGATCTTAACTGCGTCGAGCGGGGAGTACACCATCCGAACATCGCCACCCTCAGCTTTGACAGATAGGAGATCTTTCGTCGATCCTGGCACGCGCATCATGTCGCCAAATGACGTAAAGATTACTCCAGGGCGACGAGCAATCGCAATGGCTTTGTCGATACTCTCTAAAGGTGTAACACAGACTGGACAGCCCGGTCCGTGGACAAGCGTGATTTCCTTTGGCAACAGAGACTCAATTCCGAACTTCACGATTGTATGTGTCTGACCACCGCAGATTTCCATAAGTGTCCAACGGCAAGTTGTAACCTGTGCAATAAGTTCCGCATATTTGCGGGCTGCGGCTTCGTTCCGATACTCGTCGATGTAGCGCACCATGTCCCCTCATTCTGGTTCCGGTAGCTGAAGTCCATCGAGAGACGCGTCGATCTCTTCAAAGAGCTTCAACGTCTCCATCGCTTCCTTCTCGTCCATCTTGCTGATCGCAAATCCAACGTGGACAATGACATACTCACCAACTTTCACATCAGGAACCCAATCCAAGCACACACGTTTCTGGATTCCCCCGAAGCTCACTTTCCCCATCTTCGGTTGGGATTCAGGGTCAATCTCTATGACTTTGCCTGGAATCGCTAAACACATCTTGATTCTCCTGAGTTTGAACTCTGGCGATTGCCACACCGGAATCAATGAGAATGCAGTCTCCAACATCCGCGTTCGAGAGAAGCATTATTGGCACGCGCATGAACGCTCCAGCAATGCGAACCCTTGCCATGGTTGTTTGACCATCAAGATAAACCTCGACGATCTCCCCCGTGATGAGCCTCATGAGTACAGTTCCTCATCATAGTTGAAATCGGGTAGGCTGCGGCTCTCCAAAATAGTTGAAGGATGCAAGCTGCGAAGAATCGTGTTGCCTCTTGAATGCAACCGCATCGCAGCATACACTTGCCCTAGTGCAATCCCCCCATCGTTTGGCGGAACTCGTTGATGCCAGTAAGGTCGGAAGCCCACTGCCTCAAGCCGCCGAACTGTTCGTTCAGTAAGATACTTGTTCTGGAAACACCCACCTGAGAGGACGATCCTTTTCTCTCCGATTCGCTTTGCAACCTCCACAATTATCTCTACGAGCGTGTTATGGAAATTCGTGGATACGACGCTGGAGGACATTCTCTGTCTTACATCATCGAGAACTTCGAGAATCATTGGCTCCCAGTCAATGATGATTGCGGATTGTCCGTCTCGCCTTTGTCGAGACGAGACCTCGTCCCGCTCTCGCGGGACGGGCGGATTCGGGATTCTGGATCCGGTTCTTGATACTCTCTCGGTCGGCAATTCGAGATTCTCCGCTAAAGGTGGATGCGGCTGTGGCCCAGAAGTCCGGAATTCGTATCTCGCGTCTGTCTTTGTTCCTTCGATTGCGAATTCGAGTTCCATCGCCGCCTGTCCCTCGAAGTTCACATGCTGACGCAGTCCAACGATCGATGCAACAGCGTCGAACAGCCGGCCGACACTCGAGGTCAGGGGTGAATTCACGCTGCGAGCAAGAACCTGGCGCAGTAGTTTGAGTTCAGATCCTTTGAATGACTCTAACACCGGCATATCAGTGCGCTCGAAGAGTTCGTCTCCAAATACTTCATAGAGGACACCGATTGCCGCTCGACGAGGCTCCCTTATCGCACGTTCTGCTCCTGGCAATCGGAACTGACGAAACGAGGCCACCCGGTGAAATGACGATTCAGTTGTAAGCAGGAATTCTCCGCCCCAGACTGTCCCATCAAGCCCGTACCCAGTCCCATCCCACGAGACACCGAGGACCGTGCCCTCCAACTCGTTCTCCGCCATGCACGAGGCGATGTGAGCATAGTGGTGCTGAACTTGGACAACATGCGCGCTTTGCCCCTTTGCAAATTGAGTAGAAAGATAAGCCGGATGCATGTCGCAGATGACGAACTCCGGTTTTGAACCATATAGGACGGGGAGATCTCGACAAACGCTCTGGAAAGCCTGATGAGCTTCCTCAGTTTCGAGATCACCAATATGCTGACTGATGAAGACATTCCCACCATTCGAGAGTGCTACTGTATTCTTCAAGTGTGCACCAACGGCCAGACATCCTTCAGATGGAGTCGCGACACGGATCGGCAGAGGCGCATACCCGCGTGCTCGCCGCATGACTGATTCTCTCCCCATCAACACACGCACGACAGAATCATCCATGTGACGTACTATGGGACGATTGTGAACAAGGAAGACATCAGCAATACCTGAAAGGCGTTTGAGTGCTTCACCTTCATCTGTGCAAATCGGTTCGTCAGAGAGATTGCCGCTCGTTGCGACAACTGGGAAGCCGAGCTCCTGCATCAGGATGTGATGAAGCGGAGTGTAAGGAAGCATCACGCCAAGGTATGGGTTGTGAGGTGCAACGGAAGAGGCGACCTGAGATTTTGGACTTTCGATTGTCGATTGTCGATCTGAATCTTTTAATCCTTTCCATCCGCCCGTCTGTTTTTGACGGACAGACGAGGCCTCGTCCTGTTTTTGGGACGGGCTGTGAATGTCTCCTCGCTCAAGCAAGACTATGGGTGATTCTGGAGAAAGTAGAAGGCGCTCCTCCAGTTCGGAGACAAGACAGTCGATCTTTACTGCGTTCAGGGTGGGATACATCAATGCAAGCGGCTTTTCCTCCCGATGCTTTCGCTCTCGAAGCCTTTTCATGGCACCATCGTTTCTTGCATCAACGATGAGATGAAAGCCTCCGAGTCCCTTCACGGCGACGATCTTCCCGTGTCGGATCGCATCCGCTGCCTCCAGCAGCGAATCATGATGACTCGAAACGATCTTCCCCTTTCCGTCCCACAGTTCGAGATGTGGGCCACACTTTAGACACGCGTTTGGCTGTGCATGAAACCGCCGGTCCAATGGGCTCTCATACTCATAGAGGCAGTCATCGCACATCTTGAACTTCTTCATCGAGGTGTTCCGACGATCGTATGGCAGTGCCTCGATGATTGTAAAGCGTGGACCGCAGTTCGTGCAGTTTGTGAAGGGATACAGATAGCGCCGATTCAGAGGGTCAAAAATCTCACGGAGACAATCCGGGCAAGTAGCAATGTCAGGGAGAATGAGCGCACTCTTCTCCCCTGCTCCATCGCTGTGTCGAATTTCAAAGTCTGTGTATCCAATTGGATCGAGAATTGAAAACTCCAAGCTCTGGATGAATGAACGATCTGGTTTCTCCTTTTCAATCCGGAGAAGAAACGCATCGAGCGCCTGCTTCCCACCTTCCACCTCGATGAACACGCCTTGAGAAGAGTTGAGAACCCAGCCGGGGAGATTCATGCCCGTCGCCAGTCGATAAACAAAGGGACGGAAGCCAACCCCCTGAACAGCACCGCGGATGGTAATGTGAAGACGCTTCGTCATATTCAGCTTGTCACTTTCTGCATGAGCCAGTCGCACCAAGCGTCAATTCCTGCTTTCGTGGTGCATGAAGTCTCAAAAACTCTCAACGATGGATTAATCTGGAGAGCGTTTCGTCTCAGAGTAGCGAGGTCACAATTCACATAGGGTAGAAGGTCAATCTTATTGATGATCAGGACAGATGCATTGCGGAACATTGCCGGATACTTGAGAGGTTTGTCGTCTCCCTCTGTTGTGCTCAGAACTACAACTTTCATCGCTTCCCCGAGGTCATAGTTTGCCGGACAGACGAGGTTGCCGACATTCTCGATGATGAGCAATTGAATCTCGGTGAGGTCAAGGTTCTGCAACGCATCCTGAACAAGGTTGGCTTCGAGATGGCAACCGCCCAGAGTCACGATTTGAACTGTCGGGACATTATACCGTGCGACTCGCTGCGCGTCGAAATCTGTTTGCACGTCTCCCTCGATGACGGCAACTCTCAGCTTGCCGTTGAGATGTTCGAGTGTCCGCTCGAGGATGCTTGTTTTCCCCGAGCCAGGTGAGCTAACAATGTTGAACACGAAGATTCCGTGCTGCTCAAAGCGTGCTCGGTTCTGCCTGGCGATCTCGTCGTTCTTTGCAAGAACTTTTCGCTCAATGGTGACTACTGACACGATGGCTCCCTTGCTGGATCGTTCTCTTCCAGCAAATCTAACTCGACAACGTCCAGTTCGTTTCCAGAGATGAGTTTGACATCTGAGGTTCCGCAAGTCGGACAGATGAACATGAAGCGCTCCACGGAGAACTCAGCATCACAGCTCGCACATTGACACTTGATCGGAACTTCATCGATGAAAAGCTCAGCTCCTTGAGCCCTCGTGCCCTCGCTCGCAACCTCGAAACAGAACCGCAAAGACTCAGGAACCACACCCGCCATCTCACCGATCCTCAGTCGGACGCTCTTCACTCTTGGGACCTTAACGTCCCTCGCGTGATCATCCTCTTTGGTGTATTGTTGGACGACGTCGAGAATACTCTGTGCTATGGACATTTCGTGCATTGTGACTGCCAAGCTAAGAACCTGGCCATTGGCTTTCATCCGTTGGACATCAAGAAGTGTGCCCTCCCCCAGAGGCCGGAAAACGCTAAATTGAACGATTTCTGGGGGAATAGATAGATCAGATTACGAAGATTGAGAAGCGAATTCTCGAAGTTGGAAATGTATGGCCGAGTATGCGTTTCTGACCGCCTCAAATACGAACCGATTGAAGTCATCGCCGGGAGGCTACAACGATTCGAGAGCGCATCTGCTACGAATTCATGTTTGGCAATTCTCCAATCCTCTGTGAAGTCCACACGAAGTGGCAAGATGCACAACCACCTCGTACTCCTCCCTCGTGATGCGCCGATTGAGTTCTGCTAAGTTGAATGCCCTGAAACAAGGATGGTACTGATCCATAATGTTGACATAGCTATCGACGGAAATATCCTTCGCAATGAACCTCAACACTTCCTCCGATCCAGCAATCCGATTGGGAAGAACCAGATGACGAATGAGAAGTCCTCGCACCGCGACTCCTCTGTCGTCCACAATCAAATCACCGACTTGACTGTGCATCTCTTTCACAGCAAGCCGGACCTTCTCCCAGTAGTCTTTCACCCCCGAGAACCTCCGTGCGTGCTCATCGCTTGAATACTTGATGTCAGGCATGTAGATGTCGACAATACCGTCGAGCAGTTTCAACGTTTCCACTGATTCGTATCCACCGCAGTTATAGACGAGGGGAACCCGCAAACCATTCCGAGCAGCGAATGCAAGTGCCTGGACGATCTGCGGGACCACATGCGTAGGCGTGACGAGATTGATGTTGTGGCATCCGATGCGCTGCAAGTACAACATCGCCCCTGCCAGGCGTGGAATTGAAACGATCTCTCCCTCTTTCAGGTGGCTGATGGCATAGTTCTGACAGAAAAGGCACCAGAGATTGCAGTTCGTGAAAAAGATGGTTCCCGACCCTCGCGAACCGACGAGTTCAGGCTCCTCACCGAAGTGTGGGCCATAGCTTGAGACTTTTACCTGAGTGGTGGTTCGACAGACACCGATGTTTCCTCCGACGCGATTCACTTCACACTCTCGCGGACAGATCGTGCAGTTCACAAGCTGTGCCCAGAGCAAAGCTGCTCGATGGTCCAGGTCTCCCGTTTCAAGCAAGGACAAATACGAGGGAACTCGGCATGGACTCGGTCCCACTTTCCCTACTTGCTCAGCCATCTCTGTAAAGGTCTGTGTGAATCGTTGCTCGTCTGATGTTGAGACCCACTTATTGAAAAGCTTGATGCCCAATCCAGAGAAGGCCCACAAATATGCTCACAACTCCAGCTATAGCTTGAACCCGCGGCAGGACTTTGCGTTCTTTCATCGAAGTGGCGAGCTTTCCCATAAAGTACGCAAGGGTGCCCATTGCGACAATTGTTCCAATTCCAAAGAGGATAAGATACACCGCCGCAGTGTATAAGGAGGTTGTTACAGTCAGGGGGACGATCACCATCAACGATGCAGTTCCAGCAAAACCATGTGTCGCACCAATGAGAAACATCGAATGACCATGTGAATGATCAGATCCTTGGGTGTGTGAGTGAAAGTGGGTGTGCTCGACACCATCGTGTATGTGTTTGTGGAGATGGATGGAGTGCCTGCGAAAGCTATCTCTCGAGAGTAAACCCGCCTAATATCACAAGGAGAAGTTCCATGCCGATGCAAGGTGCTGTTTTTCGATGACAGAATCAACACTTGAGAGCGGGGTGAATCTCAGAAATGCAAGGACCGAGGGAGATCCTTCATGAGGATGAGAAACGGAGGAAGAAACGAGGAACTAGCCTCCCCCTAAAGATCGCTCACCCTAGCGCGAGCAAACCTTCGATCTCACTGATGATCTCTTCGTCCTCGAAGAGGTTCTGTCTGATAGAACCCGAGGGGCAAGCAGCTACGCATGTGCCGCATCCCTTGCACAAAGCTTCGTTGATTGAGGAGACTTTCTTATCCTCGAGGTAGGAGATAGCCTGGTAGGGACAAAGCGAGTTGCAGAGCCTGCAGCCGGAGCAGTACTGTTCTTCTATGTACGCTGTATTGGGTTCGAGCTCGACATGGCCAGCGTCGATGAGAACAAGTGCTTCAGAAGCCGCGGCTCCAGCCTGGGCCACAGTGTCAGGAATATCCTTTGGCCCCTGACAGCAACCAGCAAGGAAAAGCCCATCGGTCAGCGTGTTCACGGGAGCAAGCTTCGGATGTCGCTCAAGGAAGAAGCCATCCGACGAGCAGGAGATGTGAAACATCCGTCGAATGTCCTGAGCATCAGTGCGCGGCTCTAGCCCAACGGAGAGAACCACCATATCCACCGGAATTTTCAGTACACGCCCTATCAGGGTATCTTCAGCCTGGACAATTAATCTACCGCTGGCACCATTACTGGTATCTGGATAGATGTCGGCCACTTTTCCGCGGATCAGAAACACTCCTTCCTCAGCGACGCGGTTGTAAAACTCTTCCATCATCTTCCCTGCAGAACGAATATCGATGTAAAAGTTGTACACGTCGGCACTCGTCCGCTCCTTGATGAGATGGGCGAGCTTCAGTGAGTACATGCAGCAGACGCGCGAGCACCAGCGGTTGGTGTTCTCATCACGTGACCCGACACAGTGGATGATGCCAACCGTCTTCGGCCTTCGCCCATCGCGCATGATGATGTCGCCCCCAGTAGGGCCGGATGCGTTAACGAGACGTTCCACCTCTAATGAGGTATAAACGTTCGGATATATTCCATATCCATAGTAAGGAATTCGCCGAGCATCGAATACCTGAAAGCCTGTGGCAAGGATAATGGATCCGACGTGGATTGTCTCGAATTCCTCCTTCTGCTGAAAATCAATCGCATTGCGATCCGCACAGACTTCAACGCAGGTCTTCTTGCACTTCTTGGACTTGAACTCGATGCACGTCTCCGGATCGATGAGCACTACTTGAGGAGTGGCTTGGGGGAACGGGATGTAGATGGGCTTGCGTTTCCCTAAACCCAAGTTGAACTCATCAGGATAGCGGGCCTCCTTGTAGACACAAGCTTCGATGCATTCCATACAGCCAACGCACAAATCCTCTATCACATACCTCGGCTTGCGCTTTACGGTGACTTCATAGTTCCCAACATACCCATCCACTTTGGTCACTTCAGAATACGTCCATAGTGTGATGTTCGGATGGGCTTTCACTGCCGACATCTTTGGAGTGAGGATGCACGCAGCGCAGTCGAGAGTGGGAAACGTCTTATCGAATTTCGCCATGTGTCCGCCGATCGTCGGTTCTCGCTCCACGAGGTAGACTTTCTTTCCCGATCTGGCAAGTGTCAGTGCCGCATGAATACCAGCGATCCCTCCGCCGACGATCAAGACATCAGGATGTACAGGCACACGTTTCGGGTCGAGTGCTTTGTGGAAAGACACTCGCCGAATAGCAGCTCGAGACAGAGCTTTTGCCTTTTCGGTTGCTGCTACCTTATCATCATGCACCCAGGAATCCTGCTCTCGAATGTTGACCATCTGAAAGCAGAAAGGGTTCAATCCGCCTTTTGCTGTTGCATTTCGGAAGGTCTGCTCGTGCAAGAGAGGTGAGCATGAAGCAACAACAATTCGATTCAGTTTATGTTCTTTGATATCATCAACGATGAGTTCCTGCCCAGGATCTGAGCACATGTATTTGTACTCTCGGGACACAAGAACTCCAGGTAAGGTAGCGGCATACTGTGCCACATCTTTCACGTCCACCACACCAGCGATATTCGTGCCGCAATGACAGATGTAGAATCCAATCCGTATTTGTCCATTTCTTTCTTTCATGATAAATCTCCCATGGACTCCGCCAAGAGTTCCACGATATCTCGCACGATCATTTTTGTGTCGTAACCGAAGACCTTAAGTGCATCTTCAAAGCGAGAGATCTCGTAAGGGCAGGACACCGCTAGGACATCAGCGCCGGTGGAGATGGCTTCCTTGATTCTTCGGTCAGAGAGTCTCTCCATTCCTTTGCTCTTGTAGTAAGTGTCCAACCACATTCCACCTCCACCTCCACCACAACAGAGGGAATTAAGTCGATTGTGAGCCATCTCCACGAGTTTGATCCCCGGGATGGCTCGGAGCAGAGCTCGAGGCTCTTCAAAAAATCCGTTGTGCCTTCCTAGACAACAGGAGTCATGATAGGTCACCACATGGTTCAGTTTCTTCCGCAACTTTGGCCTCAACGTGTCTAGATGCCTAGCAAAGAATGGCATAGTATCGTCTAACGGATAGTCAAAGCCAAAGCTGGGATAGATCCATTTGAAAGCATCATACGCATGCGCTCCACTGCTGACGATCTGGTTGAACTGATACTTGCGGAATATTCCCATGTTCCTTTCCCGTAGCGTGTCGAACAGGCCAGCCTCACCCACGAGCCGAGCACACTCTCCGGCGCAGCGTTCTTCATTGCCCAGGATTGCAAAGTCCACATCCAGTGCGTGAAAAAGCTTCACAACTGCACGGCTGCTGTCTTGTCCTCTTGGATGATAAGAGGGATAGCATTCCACGAACCAGAGCACGTCCACGGGCCTTGGATCCTGAGAGAGAATGCGCACAGGGAAATCAACAGTCTTGACCCACTCCGCTCGTTTGTTTGGGGAGAAGCCCTGTGGATTTCCGTAGCGGAGAGTATTCTGAAGGGCTGTTTGCAGCTCCTTTGGAATCTCTGGAAGATTTTCAAAGACCTTCTCCTTGACAAACGGGAGAAGCACCTCAGTCAGATGAATATCTCTTGGGCACTTCGCCATGCATGCGTAGCAAGCCACGCAGTTGAGGAGGCTGTCTGAATGGAAAACTTCTTCGATGAGACCTGCCCGAAGCATTTCTATGATTCGACGAGGAGGAAAATTCATGTACTCCCCATATGGACAAGTCCCAGCACACATCCCACACTGCATACATGATAAGACCTTTCTCCCCTCTGGAGTTGTGTAAAGGGTCTCCAGGGTAAGGTCACACGCAGAGACAGCAGCTTCTTGCGCAGTTTGCATTTCTCAGGCTCCCTCTCCCTTGTGATCCATGGCTTCCCAAACGAGTTCAGACAAATCTTTGACAACTATGTTCCCTTCGTTGCCCGTCGTCTTTATCGCGTCTTGGAACATGACAATGTCCTTCGGACAGGAGACCACGAGGGCCTGAACCCCTCCGAGTGACACAGCCTCGCGGATGCGACTCTCGGCTGGGCGCTCTTTGATTCTGGGTGAATCTTCCACATCTCCGCTTTGTCGAGACGAGGTCTCGACCGGCTGTCCCACTTGCGGGGAGTCTGACATCCAGATCCTTCCGCCTCCTGCACCACAACAATAGCTTTGGGCGCGGTTCCTTGGCATCTCGACCAATTTCAAACCCACCGCCCGCAGGACTCTTCGTGGGGCATCGTAGATCCCGTTATATCTTCCCAAGTAGCAAGGGTCGTGATAGGTCACTGGATAATCAAGTGCCTTGCTGAATTTCAGCTTCCCTTTTTGAATCAATTCATCGAGCAGTTCGGTGTAGTGTTTGACCTGAACCGTTCCGTTTGAGTTGCCATTTGCTTTGCTGTGCGATCTTCCGTTAAGCCCATATTCGTTCTTCAGCGTGTTGTACGTGTGCGGGTCGGTGGTGATCATCTTCTTCGACTGCGATTTCGTTATCGCCTCAAGATTCTTCTCTTTGAGAACGTCAAATAGACCTTCCTCTCCGATTCGTCGAACATCGTTACCGGAATTCCTCTCACCTTCATAGAGGATTCCAAAGTCCAACCCGACATTCTGAAAGATCTTTGCGGTGGTCCGTGTGATATTCTGAACCCGCGTGTCATACGAGGCATAGTCGCCCACAAACCAAAGATACTCAACGGGTTCTTTTCGGGCATCTTTCACTTTGAAATCCAATCCTTGACTCCATCTTGCACGCATGCGATCTGACTGTCCAAAAGAGTTTCCATAACGGCTCATTCGCGTCAACACGTCTTGAAGAGCCTTATCCACTGCTCCCTCGCTGACCAGATGTCGGCGCATGTTCACAATCAGCGGGAGATGCTCGTTGAGCACTGGACATCGCTCCATACAGGCGAAGCAAGTTGTGCATGCCCAGAGATCAGCCTCTGAAACGAGTCCTCCTATGAGTGGACGAACATCATTTCCTCCGGAACTCATCCTTCGATCACCTTTCAGACCCACCTCCAGAGCATGTTCTTTCAAATGGTGAATGATCGTCCTGGGAGAGAGCGAGTAACCAGAGTTCAGAGCCGGGCAAGCGCGATCACACCGACCGCACTCAGCGCAGGCAAAGCCATTCAACAACTGTCTCCACGTGAACTGATCCCACCGCGAGGCACCCGCAGCCAATTCCTCATTTGAGCCCTTGACGTCCAGGCTTCCAGAACCGGACACATTGGTAAAGAAGACGCTGAACGGTGAAGCAAGAAGATGCATGTGCTTAGAATAAGGCAGATAGGCAAGAAATCCGAGCACAACCAGTTGGTGTAGCCAGAACATGAGGATATACATGCCCGCTGCTGACGACTGCGGCACGTCAGAGAGGAGCGAGGACATGATGGCATCAACGGAATTAAAGCTTGCTTCCGAAGGTCCGAGAGCTGCCGCGCGGAAGCCCATTCCTAAGAGAGTCGTCACCACTACGAGCGAAATCAGGGAGAGAATAACGACTGCATCCCTTGTGTGTTGAAGATGAGGAGGTGCAAAGAAGGCACGGCGAACCGCTGCTACTCCTATGCCGAGGAGAACAAATATTGAGAAAAAGATAAAAAGTATTCTGATGAAGCTTATCTCATCCGCGTATGGGATAGGAAGAAAGGGGAATAGCCACCTGGGGAGGTTCCAAGCAAACGTACCTGCGAAGAGTACAAAGCCCCAGAAGATTAGGAAGTGGGCAAACCCGATGACATACTCGTGGAAGAGACGTCTCTGCCCGAAGACATACGTGAGGAAGCAACGAACTCGCTTTCCTAGGTCGTCAAATCGGTTCTCCGGACGTGCATGCAGTAGGAGCCTGACGAGAGCGAGTATGCGTTTTCCAAACAGTCCAAAGGCAACAAGCGTCGCAATCCAAAAGAGTATATAGCCCGGGATTCCAAGAATCTTTATTGCAACCGGATCTATGTTAATTGTTTTTCCTCAGCGTGAGTCTTAATTTGCTCGATCAAAGCAGGTAGGATATCAAAGAGATCTGCACATACTCCGTAATGTGATACATCAAAAATCGGGGCATTGGGATCTTTGTTCACTGAGATAATCAGCCCGGCCCTCTGCATCCCTTCTACGTGCTCAGGCGCGCCGCTAATGCCGAGAGACAGGTAGAGCCTCGGTTTCACGGTCATCCCTGATTTGCCGACCTGCCGACTCATCGGCAGCCAACCTTGGTCGACCACAGGTCGAGAGGCACAGACTGTACCACCAAGGAGCTGAGCGAGCTCTTCTGCCATCGCGATGTTGTCGGCATTTTCAATCCCGCGACCAACTGAGACAAGAACATCCTGCTTTGTTATGTCGATGTCTCCTGCCACAGGCTCGATGAATTGCTTGAAACTCACCTTTGTCTCTTCTGTGGCGAAGTCGAGGACCTCAGCGGCAGGGATCTTTTCACTCTTGCCTTGATCGACAGGGAATGACCCGGGGTAGATACTTACAATTCCACGGTTCCCTGGGAAGCATATGTCAGAAAGGATCTTACCCCCAAAGAGTTGACTCGTAAAGGCCACCTTGCCGTCCACAACCTGAATGTTCCGGCAGAAATTGAGGAACGGGAGATGAGAACGGAAAGACAGTTTCGGTCCTATCCCAATGGAGACATTTGTTCCGGCAACCAACACAATGGAAATGTCTTTCTGTTGGACGAGAGTGTTGAGCAAATTCGCCACGACATCCGGGGAAGGCATTTCCAATTGAAGTTGATCGAGAACAAGGACGGAATCGGCGGCACCAAAATGAGACGTAAGAGATGAGATGTCCTTACCGAAGAGAGCTGCATAAAGCGGAATCTTCAACGCATCGGCGATCTTTCGTCCGATGCCCAACATCTCGTACGTCGTATCCGCAATCTCCATTCGGAGGTGTTCAGCTACAATGAGGATACTGCCTGACATCGTGTTTATTTCCTTATGAGCGCGCGTTCTATGAGTAATTCGGCAACTTTCGCCGCCACTTCTTCGGGCGATCCCTCCAGCATCTCTGCCCTGCCGCCTACTTGAGGCACAAACAACCTATCAATCGACAGCCTCATGGCAGCTTCCGGCGGCGCAACCTCCAGAGTTTCGATCCAAGCAGATTTCATCACAGAGCGGACTTTTGCAATTGGCACGTACCTTGGAGGCTTCTCTGCTGATAGTACTCCAAGCACCGCCGGCATTGGCAATTCAAACTCACCCCTAAGACCCCCAGCGAATTCCTTGATGACGAGAGCCTTTTCCTTGGATTCGTCTAACCTAACTGCGGTCACAACTCCGACATAAGGAAGACCGAGTATGTCGGCCAAATAGGGAGCCACTTCTCCTTCAAGATCGTCTATGGCCTGAGCACCGAGGAGTATCAAAGTTTCTGGAGTCAGCTGCTGCCCTCCCGATGAGAGAAAAAAAGAAAACACTTTTGCAACGGCATGAGGCTGCACTCGAGTCCAGTCTCCCACGAACTTCGCAGCTCGGTCGGCCCCCTTTGCCAGAGCAGTATACAGAACCTCATCTACTTCTGGAGCTTCCAGCGCCGCTACGGTAATCTTCCCTCCATACTTTTCTTTCAGAATGACGGCCTCTTCCAACGCATGCTCATCGGGATCATTCAATTTCATTCTCATCGATTCGGTATCGAGAGACTTCCCATCTTTTCCTATTACCAGCTCTTCAACAACATCAGGAACCATTTTGAGAAAGACAAACATATCCATAAGCCTTTTCCTTCAATTCTACCATTCTATATTGAACTGTCAGGCCTTTAGCGTCGGATCTCCTGCAAAAGCTGCCGTGATGAGTCATAGATCCGAATCACCAGCGGCGTCTTCCCGGGAAGAGCGTGTGTCGCACACGCGAGGCACGGGTCGTACGCGCGGAACGCCATCTCGATCTTGTTGAGGACACCGTCAGTGACCTCAACGCCTCGCTTGATCAAACCTTGGGCCGCCTTCTTGATAGACATGGCAATGGCAGCGTGGTTGTTGGTGGTGCCGACAATGAGGTTTACCTTCTTCAGAATACCGTGCTCGTCCGTGACGTAGTGGTGAGTGAGCGTTCCGCGGGGAGCTTCAACAATTCCGACACCTTCTGTTGGCACAGCCGTCGGAACTGTGCGAATGTTCTCACCTGTGATTTCTGGGTCACGGACGAGCTCCAAAGCTCTCTCCGCTGCGTACAGTAACTCGATCACTCGCGCCCAATGTGTCGCCAGGGTTGCATGAACTGGTTTGCCGCCGAGCGTATCAAACATCCTCTCGTACTCTGCTTGCGCGAGTGGTGTCGCCATTCCATCGGCGGCGTTCAGTCGTGACAATGGTGTGGCTCGATACACACCACTCTCGTTTCCTTCAACAAGCCCCTTCCAACCCACTTTCTTGAGGAACGGGAATTTGAGATACGTCCATTGCTCAACATGCTCGGCGACATTCTCAAGGTACTCCTTTGGAGAATACTTTACAAACTCTTTCCCGTCTGCGTCGACAACACGCACTTTCCCGTCATAGAAGTTCACGCGATTCTGATCGTCAACCAGCCCCATAGAATATGATCGAAGGGAATATGCATCGCTCAAGATCAAATCAACATATGTTTTGTTTTTCAGGACGATGTCATCGAAGACCTTGATGGTAAACTTTGCGAACTCCACCATGTCGAGGACTCGATCCTCGACACTCTTGCGTTCAGCTTCTGTCAGTCCTTTCGTCACCCCGCCAGGTATGGACGTAACCTGATGGATCTTTTTCCCCCCGAGCAGCTCCATGATTGCAGAGTGGTGTGCCCGCATCTGAATTACTTTCTTCCCAACCTCAACGCCCACTTTCCCGATGACGCCGAGGATATTGCGCTGTGCCGCAGGCGCCTCCGGTCCAACGACAAAATCAGGACCGCCAAGCGCATAGAAGTGGAGGGTGTGGTCGCCCGCGAAAAAGACGTTGTAAAGGAGTTCGCGGAGCTTTCTTCCTGTGCTTGGCGGCTGAACATGATACACGGCATCACACGCCTTTGCGGATGCCATGTGGTGGGCTTCTGGACAAACGCCGCAAATACGCGTTGTGATACGAGGCATTTCCTCAACTGGTCTCCCCTGACAGAATCTCTCGAAACCTCTGAGTTCAGGAACGAGGAAGTAACAGTTCTCAACTTCCCCGTCATCGTTCAGGAAGATGTCGATTTTTCCATGCCCCTCGAGACGCGTTATAGGGTCAATCTTGATGTGTTTCATACCTGTACCCTCCTGAGCGAGGAGTGTGCTAGTCCAAATCGGTAGAAGGTCCCAACCGGATCAACAATCTGGCCAATGATTCTCTCGACTTCTGCCGGGTCTTGAGCATCGACAACAGAGCTGAGCGCACTAATCATCTTTGCACCTTGGTCAAGGGTGTTCGGAGGGGGTCCGTAGCAGCCGCGACAAGGCACATTCGCTTTGACGCAAAGGGCGCCACAGCCACTCCGCGTGGCTGGTCCCATGCAGACGAGTCCCTGGTCAAGCAAGCACTCTGTCGGGTCTGGAACGATTTCATGTGGACGGTAGAAGTGCTTGATCTTCTTCTCTTTTCGTGTCCGCGGACACTCGTCACAACAGGATTTCTCTCCTGCCCCGAGAATCGAGCCGGGGGGTGGAAGTGGTTTTCCCTGGATGATCGTCTCCAGCACGGCCCACACCTGGACCGATTGAGGTGGACAGCCCGGAATGTAGTAATCGACTGGACCGACTTGATCGAGAGTCTTTACTGTATCCCAGAATTCAGGAATCTCTAGCTCACCCTCGGGGACTTGAGTCGTTGGCTTTGGAACAATCCCATCGGCGTTAATTGTGGACGGAGAATCAAGGTATGCCGTCCTGAACACGCCCTCCCGGTTACTGACATTTGCCAGCGCGGGGATGGACCCTTCATGAGCACAAGAACCAAAGGCGACGAGGACTTTGGATTTGTCCCTCAGCAGTTGTGCAAGGCGCTCATTCTCCGATGTTCTGATAGCACCATTGAAAAGACAGATGTCGATGCTCTTCTCTGGCATTGCCTCGACGTCTGAGTACTTGAAATCTAATGCACACGGCCAGAAGACGATGTCGAAGTGTTCGGCAACATCGAGTATCCTCTCCTCAATATCGAGGACCGCAATTTCACATCCGCCACAACTTGCTGCCCAGTAGAGTGCTAATTTTGGTTTTGCCATAGGAATTTTCTCCTGTTACGATCTGCAACCCGGCCCGAACCTGATCGATATCCCTCGCGAGAGCAACTTCTCCTCCGAGGGGAGAACTGAGGCAAGGTGAATGATTCAACTCTTGGCTTCTACAAGCTCCGGTTCAATCTGAATCGGTAGATCCTCGAGGCGTTGTGTTCTTTTCCAACTGAGAGGTCCGAGGGATCGAATTAGTTCAGTGAACTCTTTCGTCACCCGTGTATACTTCTCCCCTTCTGATGCAGAAATCCATTCAAGCCGCAATCTCCTCTCGTCGATGCCGAAGGCCTTAAGCACAGGCTTCAACATCGCGACGCGACGCATCGTCTTGTAATTACCCTCCGTGTAGTGACAATCCCCGGGGTGACAACCGCCGATGAGGACTCCGTCAGCCCCGAGCTCGAATGCTTTCATGACAAAAGTCGGGTCAACTCTCCCGCTGCACATTGTCCTGATGATGCGGATGTTTGGGGGCGACTTCAGCCGAGAGACCCCTGCGAGGTCTGCTCCCAAGTATGAGCACCAATTGCAAAGGAAACCTATGATTCTGGGTTCGAACGTTTTGTCCATGTGTACTCCCTCTTGCTTAACCTGCCGTTCTCGAGCGCTCACGACATGATAGTATTCAGACCGCCAGCAACCCCTCCATCTCTGCCATAATCTGGTTGTCCGAGAATCCCTGTGCTGTGATTGCAGACGTGGGACACGCTGCAACGCACGTTCCGCAGCCCTTGCATAGCACATCGTTGACTCGCGAGACCTTCTTCACCTCGTCAAATTGAATCGCAGTGTACGGACAGAGATTATTGCAGACACGGCAGCCACTACAATACGCTTCGTCAATCCATGCTCGCACAGGGTCAATATCCACCTCCCCCTTTGAGATCGTGGCGAGCATTCGCGCAGCTGCCGCGCTCGCTTGAGCAACAGAATCCGGGATGTCTTTTGGTCCTTGTGCACATCCTGCGATGAAGATTCCATCGGACATCGTCGCGACCGGGTCGAGCTTCGGGTGCCGCTCAAGGAAGAATCCATCTGCACTACGGCTGATGCCAAACGTTTTTGCAACCTTACCCGCATCGCGCCGCGCTTCGAGGGCGTTGCAAAGGATTACCATATCGACAGGAATCTCTCTGAATTTTCCGATCAACGTGTCTTCGCACCGAATGAGCAGACTTCCCTCTGCTTTATGTGATTTCGGAGCCTCGACGACTTCGGCAACCTTGCCGCGGATGACATTGACTCCCTCGTCGAGAATTCTCCTATAGAATTCTTCATATCCCTTGCCACCCGAACGCATGTCGATGTAGAATTGATACACTTCTGCATCCGTTCTGTCTTTCACGAGATGTCCAAACTTCAGGGCGTACATGCAGCAGACACGTGAACAATACTTATTGTAGTTTTCATCACGCGAACCAACACAATGGATGATGGCAACCGCCCTCGGGGGCTGGCCATTCTTCAAGCGGACATTCCCGCCTGTTGGTCCTGTAGAACTCAGCATCCGCTCAAACTCGAGCGACGTGTAGACGTTCTCCAAGTTTCCATAGCCGTACTGAGAAATTCGATGCGGATCGATGATGTCGTATCCTGTTGAGATGAGAATCTGTCCAACGTCGATCTCAAGCTCTTCATCCTTCATTTTGTGGTCAACTGCGCCCGGTTGACAGACACGCTCACATTCGTAGCACTCAACACACACACCGCAGTTAAGGCATCGCGACGCTTCCTTCACCGCCTCTTCTTCCGAATAACCCAACTCGACTTCTCCAAACATCCCATTCCGTACTTCGGGGTTGCGCCTCGGCATCACCACCCGCTCAGCTTTCGGCGTGTCCTTGTACGTTGGAGCGTAAGCATGAGGGCGGAAATCTTCCCCTCGACGGATGCCTTGCTTCACCATGTGCGTGGTGAAATTTGTCAAGGGCAACCCATCCAAGAACTTGTCAATTGATTCCGCGGCGCGTCTTCCAGCTCCCATCGATGCAATGACCGTGGACGGACCAAGAACCACGTCTCCGCCTGCGAAGACAAATGGGATATTTGTCTGGAGTGTCTCAGGGTCAACTTCAAGCGTTCCAAGTTTAGAGAGGCTCAACGAGGTCTTCGACTTGCCGTTCAGATTGCTGAGCTCTGGAGTTTGGCTAATTGCTACGATGACGGTGTCAAACTCTAATTCGTGTTCGGAATTCGGCACCGGGACCGGACGACGCCGCCCTGATGCATCCGGCTCACCGAGTTGCATCCTGATGCACTTCAGTCCTATCACCTTCCCGTCTCTTCCCAAGACCTCAACTGGAGCGGTAAGGTACGCGATCTGCACGGCCTCAGCCTCAGCATCTT
>Ga0315282_10004465_pt1 | contig 24405 bp, 28 predicted proteins | sample YL17G07_20_MG_FD_203693 | JGI IMG/M metagenome (GOLD analysis project Ga0315282, IMG submission 203693) | Sediment microbial communities from Yellowstone Lake, YNP, Wyoming, USA - YL17G07_20 | ecosystem: Environmental > Aquatic > Freshwater > Lake > Sediment | place: USA: Wyoming | collected... | reverse complement strand
CCACTTAAAACAATTGTTGACGCAATTTCCACAAGTCTATACGCGAAACAACTTCAATTCAACTGACAAAAACTCTAGTTGGTGGGCCGGGCCGGACTTGAACCGGCGACCTTTGGCTCGTAAAGCCCCAGCATTATGTTCAGAAGATGATAGTCAACTTCTTGAGAGTTTTCGTGATTTCCAGATTGTTGATCTTAGGAGAAACAAGAGAACAGCTTACGAGAAAGTCTGGTTCATCAGAAAGCTAATTAAAACTGTTGGAAAGAAACCAGATGAAATCTCTAAGGACGACCTTAGAGGTTATCTGAGACAGCTGGATGGATATAGTCCAAGCTATTACAAGAACGTTTTGATGGCGTTAAAAGTATTCTTCAGAGACTTTATGGGCTTGCCTCACATAGTTGAGAGTTTCAAGTTTCCAAATCAACCTTTCAAACCAAAACACATAGTCAGCAAAGAGCAAATCAAACAGTTCTATGAATGCCTAGAGACATCAAAAGAAAGAGCACTATTCTTGCTTTATGCTACAACTGGCTTGAGACGTGATGAAATTCTGTCATTGAGATTTGAAAACATAGACTTTAGTAAGCGCATGATAACGCCAAATAATCACACTGGCGAAACCAAAAAGTCGTGGGCATCATTCTTTAATGATGAGGCTGAACAAGCACTAAAAGACTATCTGGCAACGAAGAAGCCTTCGAAAAGTCAAAGACTGTTTCCAATGCAGAGAGAAGAAGCGATTAAACTGTGGAAAGTCGCTAGAGACAAGACAGGCATCAATATTACACCACAGAGATTGAGAGAGTGGTTCTGCTCTGAAATGCTCAATCTGGGTGTGTCTGAAACGCATACCGATGCGTTCTGTGGGAGAGTGCCAAGGTCTGTGCTTGCTAGGCACTATACGGATTTTTCACCGGACAAGCTGAGAGAAGTCTATGAGAAGGCTAAGCTCAGAATTTTCAACTAGATTTGTTGATATGTTTCAAGGAAGAGCGCCAAAAATATCCTGGCAAAACATTACACTGGAAAAGGACTGGAGAGGTTGAAAAGGATATATGAGAAGGCTCAGCTTAGGTTGTTCAGCTAATTTCTCATGTTCTTCAGTCTTGGTTGGCCGCCTACGCTTACGCACAATTATTATTGAAACAATAATGCTTGCAATGATCGCTGAGGCAATCAGGATGTACTTGATAAGCGTAATAGCATTAACCGTGCAAGAATAATTGTTTGACTGTGCTTTGTTAAGTGCATTATCGAATGCTTCAAAATAATATAATATGGTTGTTCCTTCAGCTTGTTTCGGAATAGTGGCTTTGTAAGAGTCTTTGTCTAGAGTCATCAAGAGTTTGTTCCAATCATTACCACTATTGGTTGAATAACATAGCCACACCTCTTTGACCCCTGAATGGTCATCAGTAACGCTAACTCTGAAAGTTATCTCGTCGTTTGGTGTAAGCAAGAAAGGTTGCACGTTCACACTGCCTATTGATGGGGGTGTCGTGTCTGGAGTATAGGTGACTTCTAACTGAGGCCCTTCTCCAGATTCCCTTGAATAGAAAAGGAAAAGTCCAGTCATGTCAGATAGAAAATAGCTCTTCAACGCAATTGACAAGTTTTGTCGCTGAGATAATGCTTCTTCAACTGCCTCCGTCAAATACCAATCTTCCCAAGAACACCAATCCTCTATGAAGTTGATATCACTAGTCGCCAACATCTTTCCAATATAGGGTTTATTGCTCCAATTGAGTCCTGTTTCGTTCCATCCTGAAGAAGCGCGGAAGACTGCAACCCATCTGTTCCATTCAGGGCTGAAAAAGCGCACTTTAAGCTTAAGCACTGCTGAATCAATTGTAACACCAGGTGGAATCTTTGACAAATCAAAAAGAATGTATGCTATGGAACTTGTCATGTAGAAATTTCCAACTTGCAAGTCATTGTCTACCCCTGAACTTTTGGTAAGACTTGCTACATAGGCATCTGCAATTGCTTCGGTTGTAATTGTTTCTGTTTCGTAGTTTGTTTGTGAAGAAACATCTACAATTTTGGATTGTTTGGTATTACCTACACTGTCTGTGATATTGACATAAATATGATGAAGACCATTTTCTATCGGTTTGAAAACCCAGCTGCTTCCGCTTTCATTCTGAACAAGATTGCTGTTTAAGTACCATTGATAGGTGTACGGCGGTAGTCCACCTTTGACTGTTGAAGTGAGCGCCAAGGAGCTGCCTGTTCTTATGGAAGCTTTAATTGGATTTATATAAACTGTTAGTGGCGGTGGAACATACACAAAGATGGCCTTTAATGTATGGTTCCTGTCCATCAGAACTGTGCATGGATTATCTGAACCTATGTCAACGTTATCCAGTTCCCAATGGTTAAACGCGTAAGTTACATTCGGCACTGCTGTGACCTGGATTGTTGTGTTGGCTATGTAGCTGTACGTTCCGGGTGCAGGATCTGTTGTTCCACCGATGGTTTCATCAATTGTCAAAAATGAATATTCGACGGGTACGATGTACTTCCACATTCTTATGCTGTCGTAATAAACATAGGAAGAAAAACCACTCCAGTAGTCGCCTATGAAAAATCGATTGAAGGAAACTGACTCGTTTATCTGTACCAATAAAATCTCGTCGATAAAAATAGATGCTTTTTCTGGCTCATGGACTAGATTGACTCTGTGCCAGCCGACACTCCTAGGAATTCTGCCTAAGACAGGTGTTATGGATTCACCATACCTGTAAGCATAGAAGTTTTCATAGTCGCCACCATACCAAATCAACATGCCTAATACTTGACCCGGAGCCCAACCGGTTCCAATAATTGAAGTAGCAGGGCCAGACATGTTATCATAAAACCACACTTCAAACTCCCATACTTCGTTTGTAATGCTTGAATTAAACCAATAAATCAAACCCTCCTCATCTTCATCAGTTACATAACTGTAATTTCCTGAATGGGCTTTTTCAGTTGAAAATGTTGGTGTTCCTCGAATTTCATTCCACCATGGTGCAATCTCACCTTCAAAACCTTCTTCAAAAACTAATATTTTTTCGAGGTTACTTTTTGTCGTAGCTGAATTAGTGTCTGATACCCAAACTAACATGCCTAACAGAAGTAGTACTAACATTATTTCTGAAACTGCTTTTGCCATTTCCTTCTCTATATTAAAAAGTTGTTTCTTTACGTATTTAAGTTTACCATTTTACCATATTACCACTTAGTATTATCTACCGATAACATAGTATTTTATGAAAGGGCTTCACTATTGGAAAAGGTTTTAGGAAGCAGCAAGGTTCAGCCAAACTTTCGAGTTACACTTATCAGGAAAGTCCAAAGGAAGTTAAACGTAAAAGTTGGCGACATTGTAATCTATGTCGAAGACGAAAAAGGAAACATAATCATCAAGAAAGGTCAACTAAAAGCGATTTGACTAGCGATTTGAAAGCGATTTTTGAGTTTCGCCAAAAGCTCGTCTACATCAACAAAACAAAGGAAGTTATTCCAAATTCCAGTACATGGCTATTAAAGAATTTGAAAAAATGGTAAGACTAGAACACTTCATTACTGCTGTCACAGCTCCAGACCTCAATATCAAGCTAAAACAATAAGCGCGCTACTTTGACCATGCATAGTACTTTTTCGTATTTCCCAGCCCTATTCAGCATTCGCTATTAATAGGGTACGTTTTTGCTATGAAACTCGCAATAATTGATCAATGGACATTCACTGCATAACGGTTCGCTTTTGTTACAAATAGCTTTCTTAACATGCCTATCTCCGCCACCTCCATACATCCAAAAAATAGCATCAATAACAGCTAGCTTTTCAGAAGTTTCCTGCTTTATCTGCTCAGTTACTTCAATTATTTTGCTTACATTACTCCCTGTTTGTTTTTCCGAATCTATGAAACCAAGACGAAAGAACACTCGTATGACATGAACATCTGGCTTGATAATGTCTATACCTATGTCTTTTAGATAATCCAGAACCACAATATTGCCCAAATATCTGAAGTTGCTCGTCAACCTATTTCTCAGTTCCATCAGATTGTCCTTGTGTTGATTCAAAAATTCGCCAAATGAATCAGACTGTTCAGATAATTCTTTCATCTTTTTCGCATTTTCAACACAAGCCCTCAACTTTCCTTCATTTCTTATGATGTTCAGATTATCCATTAGATTTTGAATGTTTTTGTCGTCAAACTCGCTGACTTTCCTAATGTCAAAATCTGAAAATGCTTTCCTGATAAAAGGCAATTTACTTGTTACCAGAGTAGCTTTCATCCCAGCATTATGAATGTCCCTGACCATAACCTCATAAAAGTACGAGTCTGGCTTATCTTTGTCAAAAGACCTTTCTCTTCGTTCTTTTATTTCTTTTAGGAAATTGTCGCCAATTGAAATTTCTTCCAATTTTTTGAACATTAAACTGAAAATTGTTTTCAGATTTTTATGGTTCTTCAGATTCATCCTCCTCATCTTCTTCCAGTTCTTCCCAGATCCATGGAAACCAGTCATCCTCTTCACTCATTACGTCCACCAATTGAGTTTATTGGAACAGTAACATTTCAATATTGTCCAAACAACCTTGACTCCATGTTATCGCAGACAAACATAGCAATTAGCAACCTTTTTAAAGATAGCTGGCGAAACTGTAGAAAAGGAGTTTAACCTTTCATGAGAATTGTTGATGAACTCAAGGAAAAGGTATTCACGCAGGGTTCCAACTTTCTTGACAGATTGGCAACTGAATGGAACAGCATCAACTATAACTTCCTAAATGATTATGGGCAGAAGGGTTACGAAACTTCTTTTATCAATATCCTTACTGAAGAGATGCGCAGTAAACTGCCAAATTACAAGATCGTACCTTTTTTCGGATTGAAAGCACTGCCTTCTTTTCTAGCTGAAGAACGAGTGGAAAACGTACTCAATAAACCACTAAAAGATATCAGAAAGGAATTATGCGAAGATTACTGGAAGTATGAATGTAAAAGCAAACAATGTTTCAACGGAGAGTATTCCAGCAGTGAGATCGACGGAATCATAATCAGAGATCGAGATTTTTGCCTCCTAGAATATGAAGATTCAAGGAAGAGTCTGTGCAACAACTTCATGAAATTCTATCATTTGCAACAACTCCTAGACAAACCATTTGAAAGTCTGTTTGTTACAAAAGTAACCACTAAAGAAGATGAAGGTTCCACCACCTTTGAACGCTTCAACAGATACATCGACAACATAAAACCCATGTTAGATACATTACTTCAGAATTGGAGAATACTAGAAATAGTTGACCTCATATCAGAAAGAAAAAGGCACTTTCATTGGAAACCATAGAAATAGTGTAGCGCGCGCTTATTTTGGTTTTATTTCGTTTTACTCTTGTTTATGAGTAGTGCATCAGCTATTTTTGAACCAGTCCGCGCGCGGGTCAGTGTGAACGTCTCCACAAAGCAGAAATATTAAAAACTCTGAGGTCGCTTTCGTAAGTGTGTGTCCTCTAGGATTGAGGGCTGGAATATATGCAAGTGAAGAGTTTCACTGCGGGTTTTCTTCTGGAAGTGATTGGAAGTGTGCTAGCCACTGCAGTCATCTGCTCTCTTCTGTGGCTTTTGAGTACGAGGTTTGCCCGTTTTGACTTACTATGGGCACTTCTCGTGTACAGCGCCATTATGAACGTCCTCTGCCTGTTATTCTCCTTCCGAACGCGTGTCTATGTAAATTCGCAAGAACCGAGATCTGCTCTAGGAAATGCGCTCGCCGCAACAGCTTGTGCAATGCTGAGCTTGAATGTGATAGCTATTGTAGGCGCATTATATGTTCTGGTTTGGATTGCAAATCAGTTACGTTATGTGCGACGGGAATCAGTCCGACCACTTGACTATGAGTCTGGGATCAGTATTTCCTATTCTTCCAGCCAAGAGAAAAAGATAGAAAGGGATTCTACGCCATTTTTTGAGGCAAGAACAATAGAAAAGGCAATTTTTTCGAATGACAAGATATTGCGAGATTCATCAGGAAAGAAGGTTGGATCTCTTGAAAAGGCAATCTTCTCCAACGATTAGATTATTCGGGACAGCGAGGGAAAGAAAGTAGGTTCAATAGAAGAGAGTATTTTTGACAAAGCAGTTTGGGGCTTGAACATACAAACAATTAAAGATTCAGAAGGTAAGAAGATTGGAGAGATAAGCACTGGTTTCTTTGGGGACAGGGTAATAACCGATAGTGGAGGAAAGGAAGTGGGAACGATACGAAAGGGCTTTCTCGGAGACACGGTAATCGATCATTCTGGAGAAGGAGAAGACTGGGTCTCGTTTGCCATCAACGTGGGCATAGCGGTCATGGTCTTCATCGCCATATTGACTTATCTTCTCTTGAAAAGCTTGTACATTGGCGTCAAGTACGCAGTGCAACATTTGAATGCCAAAATCAAGGCTAGGAAGATACAGAGCGCCCGTGATTGATGGCAAACTAACATCAAAGCATCGAACAAAAACCGAAAACAAAAGCACACACGTAGTGAACCAGAGTTTCTAAGGAGTTCATAGAATGTTTTAGTCGAAGCTGTGTGTTTATGTTTCTGTGTGTGCTGGTAGTTTGTTAATGGTGCGTTTATACTGCTGTGCTTCTGTTAACTTGTATCACAGAAGCTAAAAGAGAGATTGGAAGGAGGCTGCTTCACAACTTGGCATTTTGTCTTTGACGTTTTTGGGTGTTTCGTGAGGACAATTACTAATGCTCGAAAGTGTTTTATTGTTTTGTAAATCATACAGGTTTAGCTGGGATCTGATATTGCCTGCAACATTAAGTATTAAAGGCATTAACGATATTGCTTTGAGGATTGATGATTTCTCGAAAACAAATTTAACTAGTAGTGAGGCGAACACAAAAAAGAGGATTATAGAACCTTTACTTGAACTTTTGAATTGGGACACGCGGAGCAATGAAGTTCTACTTGAATATCCTATACGGATAGGTTCAACAACCAAATACGTTGACTATGCATTAGTTTTGGAGGATAAACCAGTAGTTTTTGTAGAAGCTAAACCGTTTGACGTAACATTGTCAGAGGATGATTCTTCTCAGATAATCAGCTATGGAAGAGTTGAAGATGTCCAGTGGGTGGTCTTAACCAATGGTAGAGCGCTCAAAGTTTTTGACACCAAAATAGGAAAAACTGAGAGGGAATGCTTAGTCACTGAGGTTGATCTAAAAAAGTTACCGATGCAAGCTGAGAATCTAAATTTGATCTCAAGAGAATCAGTCCTCACAGGCGAGATTGAAGCTGCAGCTAAACGTTTGGCGGCAACAAAAAGTGCAATACAGAATCTGAAAGAGAGACAAAAGGAAGTCGTCGAAGAATTTACAAAAATTATACTCAAAATAACCGGAACAGAAGTTAAGAATCGCGTCGAAAATATATCCAAACAACTTGCTGATGAAGCGGTTAAGCTATTTGAGCAACAAGTTGAGACGGCACCCAAACAAATACTTGAAAAAGAGATTCAAACAATAACAAGACAGAACCTTGTAGATAGACAGGCAGGCGAGGTAGTGGTCTGCCCCAGCAAGGTTGAAGGGGTTGCGTTTCTTAAAAAGTATAACGCATGGGGATTCGTAGCTATGAGCAAAAGACATGTTCCTTATTTTGCGCTTTACGTAGGTAAACCTGAATCCTCAATACTTTATTTTGGAGAGGTAGAATCTATAACTCAGCCATTAACATCCAAAGAGAATTTGGTAAAGATTCAAGAGAAGGATAAAGAAACTTTCGAAAGTGGTAAAAGAGTAATACATCTCAAGCCAGGAACCTTAGTGAAGCTTGTAGACCCCATACCTTTAAAAAATAGAAAACAGGCTTTGCGTGGACTCAGATATACTACGTTGAAAAAGCTAGTGCAAGCTAACGATGTTGGTGAGCTGTAGAAACGCATTTTGTGAGTTATTGCTTGTTGTGTTGAGTGTTCTGGTTTGAGGAAGCTTGGTTAAGTATTTTCAATGTTTCTAAGCGTGCCTGTCTGATTGAGTCGGCGATTTTAGGAAAATAATAACGACTACTTGGGTCTGTTAGAAAATCGTGTTGGATGTTTAGGAAGTACATGGTTTTTTTGTGTGTGAGAGACACTGGTATTTTTATGAGTCTGATTATTCTGTAGTCCAATAAAGTCGACAGGACAAATTGTCTGATGTCTTTGTAAAGCGTTAACTCTTCCCACAGTGTGGACGTCTCAAGAGGCACTTTCAGCAACCTTTTAAGGACATATTCCATACATTTTTCTTCGGTCATTTCTAGCTCACCTCACGCTCGTTTGTTCAGGAAAGAAACCACTTCCCAATTTCGTTTTATATTTACAATTTTAAAGAAAGATATTGAATTGACAAAAAAGTTATACAATGTAAAAGTAAAATTGGTCAAACTCGTAAGCTTAATCCTCCTTTTTTGTGCCAACTAGACGGTAGTAGCCGAACCTTTCTGGATTCTTTTCGACTCTGCTTTGACTTACAAGTTCCTGCACTGCATTGCGAACCGTTTGGTAATGGACTGATACCTTGCTTTGGACATATTCAACTATTGCTCTTAATGGTTCTCCATTATTGCCATTGCTTTTGGATGCTTCAAGGAAGTTGCAAACATGAAGCTTCACATATTGTTTACTATGCTGTGTTTCGACTTCAGGATAACCTTCTGCAACAAGTGGATTGATTCTAGGCTCTATGAAATCACCAAGTCTTTCAGCAACAAAATCAGCATCTTCGACAGAGTAGTCTGAGGCAGTATAGACCTCCTTAGCGTTTCCTTGGCTAAAATTTCGAATAACCATGTGAGCAGCTGTGGCGCGCAAAACATCACCTTTGATTCGAAAGTCCGGAATTTCCGTTAAAGCAAAGAATCTTTCATAGAGTGGCTTTATAAGGTTGTTGGGAGCAGTTTCAATGGACTTTATTCTAGTTTGGCTGAGTATCTCATTTTGTTGCCTCAACTTTTCTTGGAGGCTTACGTCAAGGACATGTTCCTCTTGGAGACACTCTCTAGCTATTTCTGGCGTAATCTGCACTTGAACGATGCAGAAGCGGTCCATGTGCCCGCAATCAAGTAGCAAAGAAAGAGTCTTTCTGTCGAAAGGATGGGAAGCAGAAAACACCACGATGTCTGGTTCATAGCTTAAAGCAGCTTCTTTAGGCTCAAATTTCACGCCGAGCTTTTCAAGTTCAGGCATTTGATTTGGGTCAGTTTGGATTTGGCCAAGTTTAACGAGATTGTTAACGATTTTTTCACCTTCCCAAATGTCGTTTAAAATGGCAAGTCTGCCTTGTATTGGACCTCCATGCTTCAAAAAGGCTGAATGTTCTGTTATAATTGCGAAATCTGCTCCAGCAAGAATAGAAGGGATAATTCGTGGCTTCTCAAACGGATTTTTTGGGATATAAACAGATCCGAGCAGTATTTCTGTGGTTGATGCCGAAAGACGTACAACTTTGAATTGTTCAGGAATTGTCTTAATAAATTCTCGCAAAATCGTCGTTTTTAGAAAACCTCTGCGCCAATAAAGCAAAACGTGCTGCCTAGTGCGCAAAGTAGGCATGTTTGAGAACTTTTTTGGAAAAAGCTTAGTGACAAAGGCCAATTCCAGCTCTTCAAGGCTTTTTTCGCCAAGTTTTCCTCCAATTGAAGCACCGAGTTTTTTCGCAATCATCAATGAATTTTCGTTGCCCAACATGTTTTAAACCTCTTTAGAACCTTGTTTGCCATGATCGTGTCAAGATCTCCGCAAGGGTTGATTTTTTCATTTTTTAGATTTCAATTTGGCTTCAAGTTCTCCGAGAAGTGAAAACAGATCTTCCTTAAGCCGAATCCTATTTTCTTTTCTTTCTACTTCTATGCAGCCTCTGTTTTTTAGAAATCGGAGAAGGCTTTCCAAGGTGATTTCACGCAGCTCCTCAAGTCCAAAATAGTAGGCCCATTCTTCTAAGCTTCCGCCACCTCTAATTGCCATGTATTCTCTTTCAAGACTGCGATAGGCCAAATTTAAGATCAAGCTAGCAAACTCGTCGTTTAGATATTTTCTGGATATCCTACGTTTGTTCATTGAAAAAATGCCCTCCTTATTTTTATATTACTAATGTTCTCCGTGTCCAAACTATCATGCTTCGTCAAACCTAGGAAGCGCGCGCACCTATTATGCAGAGAAACGAAAAGTTGATAAATCCGTTTCGGAGCTATCTATAACATTTGGGTACGAAAAATATGAAAAGGGTTACTCCTAGACAGAAAATAAGACAAACATTGATTCTTTCCAAACTCCTTGAAGGATCAATGCGACGCATGGAACTACGGCAAGCAATGGAAGCCGAGATCAAAAGTGATGACACGTTCGAAAAGGACCTCAACGCTCTAGTAAAGCAAGGTATGGTTAAAAAGGAAAAACAAAGTCGAAAACATGTAACTTACGCAATCAACGAAAGTGCAGAAGAAGAGCACAAAGAAGACTTCTCAATGGCAAGATACCTTTCTCTTCTGGGCTCTACTGAATTCATTGCTGAAACCATGAATATTCTCGCTGATTACTCGCCTACACACATAGAAAACGATTGTTGGATCTTTTCAAGTCAAGAGGAAAGGGTTCAGGCCGCAATAGATTTCTGGGTTGAAAGATATAGGAATCTAAGCGTACTCAACGCATTGTTTAGTTTACAAGAGGAAGACCAACGGAAATCAGCTTTAGATCTGAGGAAATTGTACAGAGCAACGGAAGACAAGTATTTTGACATAATTCTGAGGTTCAAAAGGAAACACCCAGACATTTTCAAAACCGTTTTGGATAGAAAACTGTCTTTGAAAGGAGTCGACTTAAGACCTAGTTGGGTGAGTATGAGGCTCGATGGATTTCTTAAGGCATATTATCCAGAAGCGTATGAGAAACTAAGTGATGGCGATAAGGCGAGTATCTACTTCTCGCTACTAGCGAAACAAAGACAAACAGAATACATCAACTGCTCAAAAAACAATAAGGAATATCCTAGATGGGTTTGCAAATCCTGCAAACTCTTTAAAATTTCCAAGGATAAGAAACGTTGTAAATATCAAAAGATTCCTTCTGTTCGCGAAAGAATTGCCAATATTAACAAACGCAACAATATAGCTAAGTTAATACGCAGAAGCTAGCGGAGAGGTTGAGAAGAGGCGCTTCGTAAATAGATCTGAGTACTTCTAGAAATGAAGCTATCTCGAAAATAGAGAGGCAATACTTGTTTTCAAGAGCTCAGGCTTTCACGAAGCGCGCGCGCAGACAAACAATACTTTTGTAGTCATATGCTTAGACTCCATGCTCTTGGTTTCACCACACTTACCTTGGCGTTTGCATCTTAGACTGGCTCTTCCCTCAGCTTGATTTCTCTTGCAAGCTTGATGAAGAGCTCATGCATTCTAGGTCCCTGTTCAAAATACTCCCGGCTTATGTGGTCTTCTATTTCTTTCTCTGGATGATCCATATCGAATATTGGAAATCTGGATGAGCTCTCCTTGATCCCAGACGATACTGCAACTTTGACAGCCTCTCTTGTCAGAACATCTGCGACGAAGACCAGAAAATCCGGTCTGTTATTGAAACCCTTCTTCATATACTTTTGAATCAGAGGGTGCCTATAGTAGAGCTCTAGGACTCCTTCTTCCTCGATGAAGTTGCTGATTCTATTTGTTTTCTTTGCAGATAGACGAACGTGTCTCCACAATCCCGTGATAGACGGTTCAGGTATTACGGTTACATGTAAGTTGCTCGCTTTATCTTTGTATACTGCGCTTATGTCTGCCTTTTCTCCGATGTGATCTTTACCTTTGACTTCTATTGGCATCTCTATTTTGACAATGTTCTTAATGGTGTGTTTAATGAGATTTTCTGGGCTAGGTAATGACCACTTGCCTGGACAGCTTATTGGATCTGATGGAGCAAAATCTATGTCTCCAGAATCCTCGACCAAGCCCTTGTCTATACTCAGGTCTACCTTCTTCTTCCCACCATCTACTATAGTGGTCTTGTCGGGAACAAATGCAAATCCGTTAGCGGGTGAGAAAATTGGATTATCCAAGACTTCTACGCCCATTTTAGCGGGTTCCAAGTTTGGGGGGAGTATCGGTTTTGCGATTACTTCACCTTTGGTTCCTGTTTTTTCAGAGTACAGCTGAACCTGTTTTATTATGAATTCCTCTTTTACATTTTCTTCAATTTTGATGGTGGGTCTTTTCACGATAATGTCTGGGTTCGTGCTTTGGAGAATGACTTCGAAGCCGTCTTTGACTATATTTGAGTTAATGATTAGGAAAATCGCTTTGGATTCGTATTCCTTCACGGAAGCATACACGGGATAAAACGCAAAGGTTTCTGGTTTTATCGGAGGTTCAGGTAGTGGGCCCTTTCCTTTGATCTCTTTGAATATTTTGTTAAGCTCTCTAAGGATGTCTCTCAGCGTGTATTCATCAAAGGAATATTCTGAAGCTTCTTCTTCTACTTGGATCTTTTTTAGCCTTTGATTTATTGCATTGCAGAGCTTCTTGTTAAAGGGATGCTCTGGATCCAATCCTCTCCTTTTTTCATCTACAATGGGAGCCTCGGTAGGATCTTTGATAAGCGTTTCAACCTCCATTCTTACCTCTCCGAAAAACTTGGAGAACGAAAGCTCCTTGTCAAAACGGCAGAATGTAAAATCAACCACTGAGTACTCTCCATAGTAGAACAAGAGGCCGGAATCACCAAAGGGTTTCCCTTGTGGCTTTCCTTCGTTTGTTTTGTTTATCAACAAATGTATTTTGTATTGCTTACCATTGTAATCGATTTCGAATGTTTCCTGAAGTATTTGTTTTTCTGTCTTTGGAGGTTTGTATTCCAACAGTTTTTGTTCCTTAGTCCAGCCGTCAATGGCATGAACTCTGTAGTTGCTGTTCTGAAGCAATTTTCTCATAAGAAAGTGCTGCTGCAAGCGTTCGCAGATAGTTGGAAATTTCTTCTCATGAAAATACTCTGGAAGTGTTCCTGTGATTAGAGTTCCATTAGCTGGTATTCCCAGTTTTTCCCTATCTTGTTCTGCTACTTTTTGGTCTTCTTTGCCGAATCCTGTCGTAAAATCTGGATGTTTCTTCCGTTCATTTATAAAGCCATCTCTTATAGTTATTAACCAATTATCCCCTAATGCCATCATCGCATCTTTTAGTCCAATGCCCTTTTCAGCACTCGTAACAACCTCTAGGTCTTCTCCCATGCTCGTTTGAGTTCCATATTTCAGTGCCTCCTTTAATTTCTTGGAGTCCATTCCTTCAGCATGGTCTAATACTTCAATACATGGCTGTTTCTTTTTCCTACAGAAAAACCTAACAAATATCTCGAATGGTGGTTTTCCAACGCCCTTTTTTCCTAATCTGGTATAACTGTCAGCTGCGTTTTTGACTAATTCAATGACTATTCGAAAGGGATCGTTCTTGAATGCCTCTAGTGTCGTCTTTTCCCAATACTTCGGGTGGACTTCCCCAGGTTCGGTTCTTATCTCTTCAGGCATTCTTCTCACCAAACAACTTTTCCTTAATGAACTCCAGAAACTCGACAACGTGAGAATCGCCGATTCTATGGGCATAATCAAAATATCTGTTAAGATGGCTTTGTGCTAGCTCTTTTGAATCTTCAGGTGCTTTTAGAGCTTCGTAGATCTCGACTTTCGTTATTTCTTCTTTTCTTCCTTCCAGGTATTTCCTATGTGCATCTGCTTTCTTCAGGGCAGTTATGAACGTAGCCTCTTTTCTTCTTGGAATAGTCTGGTGAACTCTAGTTAGCTTGATCTTACCTTCCAGCATCTTCTTGGTCTCATCCAAGAAATATCTGCCACGTTCTGTGACTTTGAAGGCACTTTGCACGTTTCCAACAAGCCACTTCTTTGTTAATGTACAATGATTGTATGCACAATAATAGATTGTTCTGCCGTCAGGGTATTCCGGAAAACCGATTAATGAGAATTTTTTTGGAAATAGTTTGAATGCTGCAACAACGATCTTGTCAAAAGTTGGTTCTATTTTTCTTGATTCCAAAAAACCGACTGCAAACAAGACTAATCTATCCTTGTCTAAAGAAAGGTAGTTGCTTTCAAATTCAGCTAATCCTCTGATGGTCTCCTCGTCATTTACTTTTTGCTCTGGCTTTGCCATGGTCACACCTCAATTCGTCCCCAAAGCAGCAGTGTTGTCTTCATTGTGGACCTTTTTTTCGGATAGAATCTGGTCTTGCCGATTTCTGATGTACTCAAGTGTGTTTTCAAGGAAGTATTGAACGGATGTTTCAGAAGGCTTATTCCTATTTGACTTCAAAATTCTTGCAACGATTGCTCTTTGTTCTTCAGCATCAAGTTTGGAATCACTCAAAGCATCGACAAAAGGTTTGTATATGCTACATTTTTGCCCCTTGGAGTTGGTCATCCTCCCCACTATTTGCCAACCTCTTGTTTTCATCCGGTTACGCTTCCGGTGTGCCCTACGTCTTCTTCCTTTTCCATTAGAAGTTGCAGGGGGTAACGTTTCTTCACTTTGTTCGATATCATCACTAAAATAGAGAACCAGCGAATCGCCGTCAACCCGGATGTCTTTCAAAACCCTAGGAAGAGCATGTTTAGCCCTCAAGCTTTCCTCAATCTCCGCAATAGGTATCCGAACAATAGTCATTACTTCTTCAGGCATATAAACCCCTTATAAGCCATATACTGGGTTTATAAGGATATAAAGCTTGCTATAACAGCTTTTTAGCCAGCGCACGCTAAGCAAAAAGAAGTTTCTAAAATTTTGCTTTGATTTGTAAAGTAGAAACTCAGAAACTGTAATGATACAAAAACTGTGTCCCCATGTCCAGTGAATTTCGATTTTTCAAAATTTATAGACCACTGCTAAGTTGATAGATATTAAGCTAAGCTTGTTGAGGATTTTAGTGTATTCTGTTATAGTTTAATCAGTTCTCTATTGATGATTAAAAATGAAAGAAGAACTAGAGAGAAAGTTGAAGCGCGAAAGGGTTGAGGCTTGTTTGAATTGTAAGAAGTTCGTGAATTGTGATAATATTGGCAAGTTTGAGGAGTGTGTTGGCTTTGAGGAGGTTGAGGGCGAGGTTTGGGTCATAAAAGAGATTTGAAATACATTGAATTCGATCAAAAAAAGTAAACATGCGCGCTTAAAGAGATTTTATATGTGCTTATTCAGAATGTAAGTAATCAGTTGGTAGGAGCATGCCATACAAATTCTTCATTGTGTATTTCAATAATGTTGGCGAGTTAAATGAATTGAGAAGACCTATTGAAATTTATAAGCGATTTGTAGATTCTCTAGGAAATACTCGAATAATTGGCAGCAACTTCAACAAATATTGGGAGGGCGCACCTCCTCACAATCCACATATTGAAATAAGAATGAACTTGCGCACGCGAACTCGATTAAATAATATGGTAACAAGAATTCAGAGAATAGGTACTGACCTTATTCAGTCCCATCTCATCGAAAGATGTGACTCTCGCCTTAGAGATTGGCCTGAGCCAGCTTTTGTTGTGAAAGCACATGAAACTGCGACAAAATGTGCAGTGGCCTTCAAAGAAAGACTAGATATCGAAACTCGAACTTATGAAACTTTAATGGCAAATCCAGATGACTTTATGTGGAAGTTTGTCGTCGCTTTGCTCAGACAGGCTGGATTCAGACCTAACATAATTTGGGGGATTCTAAGAACACCAATTCCAGCTGAAACTAATGACTTAGCAAGCGCATGTTCTAACATCTTGCGTCAATCTATTAACAGTCAAGAACCAACAGCTGATTTTGTTGAACGCTTTGTTCATTGCTTCTTTAATTGTACCCTCAGTAATGAGTCTATACTGCTTTCGTATTTGCAAGTTTCAAGCATTTGGCAGAGCTTAGCAAGTTCATGGCAAACTACCTGACGGCAAGTAATACGCGCTCTATTCTACCTCTTTATACATAACCTCTAGACCTGTCCATATCCCATATTTACACTTGAATTTTACAATTTTATAATTTATAACTTTACAAAATCTTAGATTTTCTACTTTTTCTTTTCTTTAGAAAATATAAATTTATAAAATAGTCAATTTTGAGCAGTTGAAAACTAGTAGCATAAACAGTAGTAGCGGTTGAGTAGTGATTCTTCAACAGAGAGGTTGAAGAGAACTAAGAGGCTTGAGAGAGGTAGGCTAGTGAGCTCGAAGAGCTCGTCATTTTCAATTTTCATGTAGATTTGACATATTTTAGCGGTCTTCGTTTCATTACGTTGTTTTCCCTTTTGAAGTCGTAAATTTTCGAAGTATGAGAAAGCACATAAATCTAGAGGCTTATAGGTTAGTTTGCGTGATAATATGAATGATGGTGAAATTTATCCCTCAGTAAATCAGAAAGACCGTTTTACAGCTTTGGAGGAGGTTCAGATGCTTCTCAAATACAGACATATTGAACTAAGTAATTTGTTTGATATATTGTCCAAATCTGATGATGGTTGCGTAGACTTCAAAATTGGCGACATTGGTGTTCAGTTTGTGCGTGGATTTGGGGTTTGGTCAGAGAGAAGAGATGTAATTCAGATGACAATTGAACTTCGAGAGGGGGTTATAGCAGAGGCTGTGGCTTACGAATACAAGTTGGCTGAACTCAAAAAATTGAGAATGCCAAAATCATTTGACTTAGAAAGTTTTGGAGAGAAGTAAATGTCCGAACACTATATCATCAAAAACGACAAAGTTGTTCGCATTAATCCTTTTTGTCCAAGATGTGGAGAAGGCGTTTTTATGGCAGGTAGAGGCGAATAGCGCGCGCGGTGGTCATGTGGCAAGTGCGGGGACAGATACTACAAGAGAACGAATCCATTGAAGACAAATACCAAATGCGATCAAGAGCAATGCACACGTTGACATATCTGGTGCGCTACCATGACCTTATGTTGCTGAATCATATGCACCATTTTTTGGCGTTTTTCTTATCAGTGAAATTCTAGTCACAGAAGGGACGACTTCTATTGCGTATTTCATTTGATGCATTTTATCTATTATTATACACAAAAACTTTTAATAGCTCATAGGATGCGTTGAATCTGATTATATATAGAGACATTTATGTAATGGTGATGAAATGTTTGAGAAGAATTCGAGCGACCAGTTTAAGGCTTCATTTTCAGGTTTTCCCAAGAATCGCTACGTTGCTCTTGAGGAGAGCCGAAAGCTGCTGGGATTGACTGCTGATGAGTTCAGTGGTCTGCTTAAAACGTTGTGCAAATCCAATTTCAGCAGTCTAGATTTTGATTTCGGAGCCTTGTCTATTTCATTTAATACGCGCGGGCTATATGGAGATGAAGAGGTCTGTTTGACTTTTCAGCTAGAGCGAAAGAGATCTGAACGATCGGTTGGCTATAAGTTTAGACCGAGCGATTTCGGGTTATTTGAGAAGCAGTTGAGGCTTAAGGATCTTGGAGAGGAGTAGTTGACAAAGAATTACACAATCAAAGATGGGAAAGTTGCTCGCACTAATCCTTTCTGTCCGAGATGTGGTGAAGGTGTTTTTATGGCTGACAAAGGTGAATGGTGGTCATGTGGAAAATGCGGAGACAGATATTACAAAGCTGGCTTTGCCAAGAAGGAGTGTTAGAGAATGGACAAAGTGGCAAAGTGTTTTGAAGATGCCTGGCGCTACACAGTTTCTAGGTATGATGACTATCCCCTAGACGAGAGCCCTTACTGGTATGAGGAAGATATTCTCATACCGCTAGGGAGTTTCCTAGAAAAGAGACTCAGGGAAGAACATCTATTCGATAGGCTGAGGATTCATGCAGGTGTGAAGATGAACACGAATGAATGGGAGGATTGTAAGATACTTCAGGAGAAAGGAAAGAGATACCTGGAAACCCTTAAGAAATGGTGTAAAAAAGAGGGACGAAAGGAACCAAAGTACAGCCCCCGAATTGACATTCTCGTTCTTGATGAGGATGAAGTTGCAAAGAGGCATCACTCTTTTGACTTGGCAGCCGAATTGAAGCTCTCCTCTCTCGATAAAACGATTTCACGCGTGCACTTCTGTGAGGATATATGGCCAAGTATCAGGTATGACATTTTCCGGCTAAGAATGCTACGCGAACTAGAGATCTGCAGGAATGCATTTTTCTGCTATCTTGATGAGCATCATGCGAAAGAAGCTAACGCTGAAAATAGGATCAAGGACGAAATTGCAGACAGTGGAGTGAAGCTTTGCTACACATCTCACACGTTAATGCCAACAAACCCACACTGATCCGAGAACCCAGAAGACCGAGGAATCACCAAACATATAACAAAGAACATCCCCTCGCAATCGCCCGGATGTGAATGCATATGTCAAACAAACGTAATGTTGTGTTATATCTAGACAAGGATTTAGTTGAAAAGACGCGTAATCTTGGCTTCAATCTCTCAAAAACAGTTGAAAACCACTTGAAACAGTTGTTGACGCAATTCTCATCAGTATCTATACAAAACAACTTCAATTCAACTGACAAAAACTCTGATTGGTGGGCCGGGCCGGACTTGAACCGGCGACCTTTGGCTCGTAAAGCCAATGTCCTAACCAAGCTAGACGACCGGCCCCAACATTAGTAGATTCATTCTTACATATGCAGATTCATTAATAATGTAAATCACAGGTATTATTCGTTTTTGATATAGTCTTCTAGTTTACATCGTTGACACTATTTTTTCAATAACGTCGACAGGATTTTCAAGTTTTTCTAGCAGATTTTTCACATTCCATTTGCGTCCCAAATTCTTTTCAGCAGATTTTAATGCCTGTGACATGTCGCTAAAAGTGAAGATAGGGAACCCTTTTCTCTCCAAGTAATCATTTACATGAAAGCGGTCTATTGTTGAAATGACTATACTGCATGTTCCTTGAAGCGCTGCTTCCCGAGCGATCGTTCCGCCAGCGCTCACCACGAGGTCCGCTTGAGCTGCTAAACTGGCGGAATCTACAAGTTTTGTAGGAATAATCATTCCTTTTCTTGGGCGTCTATAATATCTTGATAAGAATACGACTTTACCCAGAGAAGTTAACTTCTTGGCCAAAATCATCGTTGTGTCTGGTTTGCCCTTAGCATAAGACGCTTTAGTCTGTAATTGCCTAACCACAATTAGGGGCCGTTCATATTTTTGCTCGATTTTTGGCTGAAGGTTTTTTATCCAAGCCACTTCGTCCACACCATCGAATTGTATGATTCGCTTAGCTCCGTAACCTTCAAAAAAGGACTGTGGAATAGCCTTCGAGATTACTAAGTAATCTGCAAGAGGTGTCGTTAGTCTTTTTACAGCCTCTGCATGGGGAGTGTCATTTGTACATACGGATGGGATGCCCAAACCGAAAGCGACTCAAGATAATTCTACTGAACCATGAGAAATAGCTATGTCCGGGCGGTTCTTTTCGAACATTTTGCAAAACTTAAGTTGACGTCTACTACTTTCCATCAATTTTTTAGAAAGGGCACCTAGGCCGTATTTCCCTACTACTGTGAAATTTTCGTTTAGTAACTTTGCAACTTCCAGAGTGTCTGGATGTTTTCTTGTAGTTAGAATAACCTCATGTCCGAGTTTTCTAAAACGCTGGGCAACCGCAACCGCATATCGAACATGTTTTCCGGTGCACGCATCATACCAGATTTTCATTTCATTGTCCACTCCTTCTTTCTCACAGTTCTTCATTTATTTTAACTTCAGTTCTAGCCATTGCCACAGAGATCAACATAACCGTAAAATTTTCGCTACTTCTCATGCTTAATCTACAATAAAGTTTTTTCTTTGTTTTGCTCATGTGTGCTTTGATTAGATCTTCAAGACCTAAACTGCCAAAAAACTATGAATATATACAGTAGTGCACGCTACCAGTTGAAACAAGAATAGAAAAAATTATGTCTAGAGACAAGGGTAAGGTGGATTTCCAATGAGAATAGATTTAAAATATGACATTTCAGATGTCCATGTTCACATCGGACAAGATAGCATTATTAGAAAGAGAGTTTCAGCAAATAATCTAGTGAATTATGTGAAAAACCACAATTTGAAACAAATCTTGGCTTTTAGTTTGGATATACGATATCAATATTATAACCGAATATTGGAAGAGTTGCTTCACCACTACAATGAGATTTACGGACTAGTTAAGGTAAGCCTTGACTATGACCAAAACGAGATATCTGGACTACTTAAGAATCCTAAGTTCATTGGAATAAAGCTCCATCCAAGTTTAGATAGAGCTCCAGTAACACATAGAAGATATATACCTCTTTTCAAGTATTTGGAAAAAGTTGGCAAAATTGCGCTTATTCATTGCGGAAGGTGGCAAGAAGTTGCAAGTTTCAGATTTGCGTTTAACATTGCAGACAATTATCCAGAACTGAAAGTGATTATTGCACATATGGGCGGAACTGAGTTTGAATATAGTAGAGATGCTATTTGGCTTGCGCAAAATACTGATAACGTCTGGTTGGAAACAAGCAATTGTTATTTACCCGTCGTCATCGAAAACGCTGTCAAAAAATTAGGTGACTTAAGGATTATGTTTGGTTCTGATTATCCTTGGGGGACATGGCTTGGAAACGTGGGAACGATAGTCGAGTCAGAGATTCCAGAAAAATCGAAGAAACGGATTCTCGGAGAAAACTTTAGAGATTTACTGCGTAGCCTGAATGTGTATGAGTGAGAACAAAGAAAAGCACACTTGGAATTAAATTATCCCTTCGAAGGACTGCTAAAATCATTAAGAGGTATTGTTTTGTTGCACCAAAGCTTACAACAGATGATATCTTCGTGAGGATTGATGATGAACCAGTAGACAGACATGTTTGAAATTCTAAAACTAAGGAAAGGGGGCAAAGGTTGTTTGTTTTGGAAGAAACCAGACTACGTATGAAGGGGAATTTGCAAAAACCATTAGCGCGCTCAACTCTGAACTTTATACCATCATTTCCTCGGAGGTATTACGAGCGCCTCACCATCAACCACAACTGTTCCATTCTGGTTAATAACTTGAGTCTTAAGCCTTAGCCTTTTTCCTTCCTTTAGAACCTGCAATACTTCAACTTTCGCGGTGATCTCATCTCCAACGTAGACAGGTGCAAGGAAATTGAGAGTTTGTGAAAGATAGATAGTTCCATTACCTGGTAACCTGTTTCCTATTACTGAGGATATTAATCCCGCGGTCAGAATCCCATGTGCAATTCTTCTTTTGAAGATGGTTTTAGAGGCAAATTCATCATCTAAGTGTAAAGGGTTTTTATCTCCGGTTACCTCAGCAAAAATTCTTATGTCCTCATCTTTTATGGTCTTCGATAATTGTGCAGAATCCCCAATTTTATAAGGCAATTTGTCTTCTGCCAAATTTACCACGCTTCTTTTTGAGTCTTATTTTGTTGACTTCAATCTATGTTCACGAACGTATGAAGATATTAATTTTTTCCACACGCATGTTCATAGCTTTTTCTTCTATTGGTCATTGCTACCCTATGTTTCCAGTATCTTGGCGCTATAATCGCTTTGAAGAGCTTGGACAACTTCATCTCTGTTTACATGACGAATTACTTTTGCTGGAACACCCATGACGAGTGTGAATGGAGGAACATCTTTCGTCACAACGGCACCCATAGCAACAAAAGCACCTTTGCCAATTCTAACTCTCGGCAATAGGGCCGCACCCGCACCAATTACAGCCCCATCTTCAATTATAGGACCTTGATCTGGGTCGGTGATCTCTGGACGAAAATAGCGTATTCTGCGGTCATTTGCTGTAGTTACTTTTGGTCCAATGAAGGCATAGTTGCCGATTTCCATTCTGGCTGTTAAGTGCGTTTGAGAGTGAACAATTGAGTGATGCCCTATCTTTGTATAGCCTTCGCACATAACCAGAGAACCGATGCTTGAATGGTCGTCGATTTCTGTGAATTCACGAAGAATTGAATTATGTCCTATGTGAACATGGTTTCCGATTTTGCATCCATTGTAGATAATAGAACGTGGTCTAATATGAACATTGTCGCCTAAAACAACCGGGCTTGTAGGGTTATATCCTTCACGTACCTTAGTCAAAGAGCCATAGCCAAGAATCACGCCTGTTTCGATTTTGCAATTCTTTCCTCGTATCACTTCTGCTTTCTTCATTTAGCACACCTCTTCTTAGCTAGTTAACCACCTATTATATTTAACAATTATATTTATTTGCAAAACGCTTTTGTTTTCCGTCTGATAATCTGTCGGCACTTAATTTCATAAAGAGGTCTATAAATAGGCTTTTACGGTTTCGCATCTAAGAAATTCTTATGCATCCTTGCATCTTGATGCACACAAGTTCCCTTTAAAAGATGTATTCAACCTGTCAGAAAGTAATGGAAGAGTTAAATAGTTCAAAGGGAAAGCGACGTTGAAATGATGAGGAGTTGATGATGCACACGCTACATATTAACTTATCCTACTATTGCCAGTAGTAGAATTAAAGGGAGAGACTCATGAAAAACGCACGCGCGAACAAGCCGCTAGCACTTGTAATGATGCAAGGCAGAAAAACAGTAAACATAATCTCAAAAGAATTAAAACTAAAATCTCAGTTCGTAATCACGAGAGAATAGCCTAGACAGAACAAAACAGCTTAAAATGGCCATCAAAAAGCTGAAGGCTGATTACAGAAAGGTTTTAATTGTTGGTGACCAAGAGTTAGATGTCACAGCTGCACAAAAAGTTGGTTGCCAATTCCTGAGGGGCCAAAATGAAAATATGGTATGACGCTTGCACAGGAAAACAGATTAGATATGCAGTTGCAATAGCAAAAAGACTGAGAGCTCTTGGACATGAATTCATATTAACGACGAGAAGCCATCCAGACACTTTACCTATAGCCAAATTGTTAAAAGAAGAATTCATTACAGTTGGGAAGTACGATCCCACCTCGCTGCTCTCAAGGCTCAGGGAAAGCTCGAGACGGCAGCTTCAGTTCTGCGAGATGTTTAAAGAAAACACTCCAGATGTGGCCATTTCGCACCGTTCTGTGGAGCTATGCAGGGTTGCTTTTGGTTTAGGAATACCAAATATCGCAACACATGACACAGCACACGCTGACGCCGTGAATAGGCTTACAATGTCATTAATTGATTTTCTAGTGGTTTCCAAGGCCTTGCCAAAGCGTCACGTTGAAGGTTACGGAATAAAGAAAATAGTTCGATTCGACGGGGTGGACGAGGTTGCTTGGACAAAGAACTTTAAGCCAGAAATCAAATACGATTACACAAGACCTCTAATTGTAGTCAGGGAACTTCAGACAAAGGCTTCGTATGCTGAAGGAAAAGTGGATTTAACAAAGGCTTTAGCTAAGAAGTTAACTTCTTTAGGTAGTGTTTTGTTCTTATCACGCTATCACAAGCGACCAGAAAAAGGCTTAATCATCCCGAAAGAGTATGTCGATACAGTCTCTCTTGCGTCACAGGCGGATTTAGTAATCACCGCGGGAGGAACAATAGCCCGCGAAGCAGCATTACAAGGAACCCCATCAATAGTCGTTCCGCTATTAACAAGACGGTTTCACGTTATCGACTATCTATCGAAAAAAGGATTTCCAGTTTTTACTGTAAATCCAAACAGAGTGTTTAGCTACAGTAAAGAGCTTTTAGGTAAAAAATGGAATGTCAAAAACCTCTTAGAACACCTCGAGAATCCTGTAGACGTAATAGAAAGATTAGTTGAAGAAATTAAGCAGTAAAGAGTGATAATTGTGAATACAGAAGGAAAGAACGTCCTGATCACCAGTGAGGCATGTTGATGAGAACATTCTAGAAAGATTGGTTTGGAGCCTTCTAAGCCCGTTATTGTTTTTCGTTCCTCAGAAACAAAAGCGCATACACGGATACAGAGACTTGACCTCCGAGGCTATGGAGCGATTTAGCAAAGATAAGTTTCAGCTTATAAACATACCCCGCTACAGACCACATAAAGTCATAGATACCCAAAGTCTCCTAGCAAAATGCACCGTTTTGATAGGTGGTGGAGGACCCATGAATTGCGAGGCAGCCTACTATGGAACTCCCGTTATAGATCGTCGTGCAGTAGATGCATATTACATGCGGTTTTTGAGAAGGATGGGACTGGCTGTTAAGGCTTTAACTATAGATGAGATAGTTAAGGAGACTGAAAAGGCTGTTAGGAGTGGAAAAAACGCCGAAAAAGCAAGAAGAGTGTTTGGGCAAATGAAGTTTCCGTTAAAGGAAATAACGGAGATAATATTAGAAGAATCTAAAAGGACAGGCTGGCATGGGAAATTAGGCAGATTCAATGAAGATTAGCCTTATTTTGAGACTGCTGGAAATCGCTCGGGCGC
>Ga0315282_10004464_pt1 | contig 24408 bp, 20 predicted proteins | sample YL17G07_20_MG_FD_203693 | JGI IMG/M metagenome (GOLD analysis project Ga0315282, IMG submission 203693) | Sediment microbial communities from Yellowstone Lake, YNP, Wyoming, USA - YL17G07_20 | ecosystem: Environmental > Aquatic > Freshwater > Lake > Sediment | place: USA: Wyoming | collected... | reverse complement strand
AGTTGGTAAGGGAAAAGATGAGAATTTTTTCGCCTCTGACGCCCATGCGCTTTTACCTTATACCAAACAGGTATATTTTGTAAATGATGGTGAACTGATTTTTGTTTCTAAAGATGAAATTCATATTTATAGTGCAAGTGATGGGAAAGAGAAAAATATCAAATTTACTCAGCTTCTATGGGATTTAGGAACTACCTCCAAAGGGAAATACCCTCATTTTATGATTAAGGAAATACATGATCAAGTTGAGGTTATTGCCAATATTACAAATGATTCCACTGCTCAGATTAATGAATTTGCTAAATTGATAAAGCACTCCTACGGAACTTATTTCGTGGGGTGTGGTACGGCAGCTTATGCTTGTTTAGCCGGTACCTATATTTTCTCCAAAATTGCCAAAAGGCATGTAAATTTTACTGTAGGAAGCGAATTTGGTTATTCTCTTGATTTTCTTACTCCCAAAAGTTTTGTTGTTGCTTTTTCGCAATCAGGTGAGACGATTGATGTAATCGAAGCGGTTAGAAAAGCAAAACTAAAAGGCGCGAAGATCGGCACCATGGTAAATGTTTTAGGATCAACTCTTTATCGGATAGCTGACTATAAATTACTTTTGGGAGCGGGGATAGAAAAAGCAGTGGTGTCGACCAAAGCCTTTACCGCAAAACTTGCTTATCTTATTTTAACTGCTTATACCTTAATAAATGATAGGGATAGCGGAAATAAGATAATGAGACAGTCGCAAGAAGCCTTGCGTGAAGTCTTAAGTGAGAGTAGTCTTAAAAAAATAAAACAACTGACTGAGTTTCTTTTAGATAAGGAGCATATATATATTATCGGTAGAGGTTTATCTTATCCGATCGCTTTGGAAACTGCTTTGAAAATAAAAGAAGCTTCCTATATTCATGCGGAAGGTTTCGCCGCGGGAGAACTTAAGCACGGAGCCATTGCTTTGGTAGAGAAAGATACTCCGTGTATCGCTTTTTTGCCTAATGACGAAACATACGGAGCCAATCTTGCTGGAGCGATGGAAATGAAAGCAAGAGGAGGTTATATCATCGGTATATCTTATAAAACTCACGAAATTTTTGATTATTATCTTCCATATAAAGACTGCGGTATAGCTTCTGTCATTCCTTCGGTGGTAATCGGACAGCTGATTGGGTATTTTTTAGCTGTCAAAAAAAACATTGATCCTGATAAACCCCGTAATCTTGCAAAATCTGTCACGGTTAAATAAATGAAAAAATATCCGATTTTGATACTTCACGGTTGGAACCTCAACACTTCAAAGTATAAATTTTTGGAGAAAGAATTGGTAAAGCATGGTTATAAAACATTATGTTTTGACTTACCTGGATTTGGGAAAAGCAAGACTCTTTCTTATCCTTTTACTCTTCCAATGTACGCTAAATATATTATTGATAGATTAAAAAGAGAGAAAATCAGTAAAATCATCATCATTGGACATTCATTTGGTGGCAGAATCGGTGTTTATCTGTGTGTAAATTACCCCGAGATGATAGAAGCTTTAATTCTAAGTGGAACTCCTGCATTGGGTAAAGATTTAACTTTCAAGGAAAAAGTCTATTTTTTTCTTGCCAAGGCTGGAAAGATATTTTTTAACCTTCCCTTTCTTTCTACGTTGCGGGATTTTGCAAGAAAAGTACTTTATAAAATGGTTGGTTCATACGATTATTATAAAGCTCACGGAGTGGCAAGAATTACATTTCAAAATATTGTTGCTTACAGATTGGAGCCGTCTTTGCCTAAAATAGAGGTACAGACTTTAATAATTTGGGGTAAGGAAGATAAAATCGTTCCGGTAAAAATTGCTTACGGAATAAAAAAGTTGATTAAAAATTCCAAACTAGTAATTGTTCCCCAGGCCCGCCATGGGCTTCCCTGGACACATGTTGAGACGTTTGCCAGTGAAGTAGATAGATTTTTGAATAGTTTATGAATGGAAACTTATTAGTGATATTTAGTAATTTATTGATCATAGTTTATGCCATCCGTACGATCCGTAATGTTTTTTATCTGGTTTTTTTGTGGCAACTTAAAGAATACCGCGTGGATAGGATGATAGCTCATCTTAAGACCTGGCAGGGGAAAAAAATGATTTTCGGTTGGATGCCAGGAATAAAGTGGTTACTTTTTATCCTTTGTATAATTTTATATTTTTATCCCTCCGCTGACTTTTCATTTTATTTTTTCATGATTTTTACCTTCATGGTTTATTACGCTGAGGGGATAGGGAATTTGCTCGAACTGCAAAGGCGAGGATGGCGTAAACCAAAATGGACCGCAAAGGCAATATCCATTGTTGCTACAGGTTTAATTTTTGCTTTAGTAATTATACTTGTCAGTCGTTGGATGTTTGCTGCTTTTATCATCGGTGACAAGTTACTTCCTCTCATCGTGACAGCAATGGTAATTTTGCTTAATATTCCAATATCACTTTATAAAAAATTGATAGCTTGGAAAGCGACAAAAAAAATGGCTAAGCTAAATAATTTGACGGTTATCGGTATAACAGGAAGTTACGGTAAGACTTCTACTAAAGAATTTTTAGCCTCAATCATTTCTTCAAAATTTAACATCTTAAAGACAGAGGAGTCAATCAATACGGAAATTGGAGTTGCCAAGACTGTTCTTGCCAAACTTACCAGCAAACACGAAGTTTTTATAGTTGAGATGGGCGCTTACAAGAGGGGAGAAATTGCTGCGATTTGTGGCATAGTCCATCCTAAAATTGGCATAATAACAGGAATTAACCAGCAGCATATTGGTTTGTTTGGGTCAATTGAAAACACCATGGATACTAAGTTTGAATTGATAAAATCATTACAGGCGGATGGTTTTGCGATATTTAATAGTGCAAACAAATATGTACAAAAAATGGCTGATCGGGCACGGAAGGAAAGATCTGATTTGTCTATCTGGAACTATAAACGGGTTAACAATAAAAACCTTATCGGAAAAAATTTACTGTTTGTTTATGAGACAGAGGTCGAGACAGATAAATTGTCGTTTAAACTTTCATATCATGGACAGACGTTAGCTTGTCAAACAAAATTATTAGGAGCTCAACATGTGGATAATATTTTAGGAGCAGCTTGCGCTTCTTTAATTCTGGGTTTTCCGTTTAAGAAACTCACGACAGCTATAAGCAAACTTGATAGTCCCGCAAAGACCATGAGGTTGGTGAGTAGCGGCACAAAAGCTATACTGGTTGATGATACTTATAATGCCAATCCTGATGGAGTATTAGCAGCGCTTGAATATATGAGAATTTTAAAAGGTGTAAAAATATTAGTTTTGACTCCACTGATTGAACTGGGAGAAAATGCCGATAACATCCATAGGATTTTAGGTAAAAAAGCGGCTGAAATCTGCAATCTGATACTTTTGACTAATCTCAATTACGTAAACTCATTTACTGCAGGCGCTTCGGCGGTAGCGCATGGTAAAGAGAAGATACAAATTGTTAACAGTACGGTTGGGCAAAAAATAATAAGTCAGTGTATCAAAAAAGACGGAGTGGTTGTCTTTGAAGGAAGAGAATCAGGAAGAATATTAGAGAAGCTGTTACTTTCAAAAAATTCTTAAATTTATGTTCAGCTATCCAACCGCCATATCGCTTTCACCAAATACCCAAAATGATGATGTATGGCAGGCTTTTAAAACATTGCTTTCGCCATGGCGCTTTAAAGAAGGAGGCGCTATCTATTCTGTTAAGCAATGGTTCAAAAAATATTTCGGAGTAAATGATGTTTATCTTTTCAATAGCGGAAGGTCGGCCTTATATATCTTACTTAAAACTTTGGAGATGAGTGAAGGTGATGAAGTTTTAATCCAGGCGTTTACCTGTGTTGCCGTACCTGATTCGGTTATTTGGGCAGGAGCAAAACCCATTTTTGTAGACATTGACGATTCTCTTAATATTGATCCTGGAGCGATAGAAAAGCATATAAATAATAAAACGAGGGCAATAATTGTTCAGCATACTTTTGGTATTCCTGCACAAATTAGTGCGATCACAAAAATTGCTCAAAAACATAACTTAGTATTGATAGAAGACTGCGCACATGCATTAGGCGCGACTTATCACGGGAAAAAATTAGGAACCTTTGGAGACTTTGCTTTTTTCAGTTTTGGTAGGGATAAGGTTATATCATCAGTTTTTGGAGGAGGGCTAATTGTAAATGGAAGAAGGAAACGTGAAAGTGCAAAAATAAAAAAAATATATGATAATCTGCACTGCCCAAATTTTTTTTGGATTTTACAACAACTACTTCATCCGATAGCATTTGCTCTTATATTGCCATTATACAATGTTATCATTGGTAAATTATTACTATTTATACTCCAAAAACTAAAGTTGTTGTCAAAACCTGTTTACAAAGAGGAGTACGTTGGCGGCAGACCAAATGTTTTTCCCGCCAAATATCCAAATGCTTTGGCTACACTTCTTTTGCTTCAGCTGACAAAATTAGTCAGATATAATGAGTTGCGGAAGCAAACAGCAAAAATTTATTTTGATAAGTTAAAAGGGTATAAAAACATTAAATTACCAGTCTACTCTGCTGGCGCAATTTACTTGAGGTTTAACATTTTGATAAGTAATGCTGGACAGCTTTTAAAAACTGCGAGAAAGCATGGTATGTTGTTGGGTAACTGGTACAGAAAAGTGATAGATCCAAAAGGTGTTTTATATGAAAAAGTTGGATATAAAGTTGGCTCTTGTCCTAATGCCGAAAGGATAGCCAAATTATCTATGAATCTGCCTACATATCCACGATTGACTCGTGATGAATTAATAAAATTATTAAATGTCGTTAAAACTTATGGAAGTGAGAGAACTTAAAGACAAAAAGGTTTGGGAAAGTTTTATAATAAAATATTCGCCTGTTGCTTTATTCCAGTCATGGAATTGGGGAGAGGTCATAAGGAAAATGGGCCAAAATTTTTGGAGGATAGGGGTGTATGATAACGATGGGAAATTAGTCGCTATCGCTCAAGTAATAAAAGTGAAGGCTAGACGCGGTACGTTCTTGCATGTTCGTCACGGACCGGTCTTGTCTGCCGTCAATGAAAAGTATTTTAAGTTTTTTATAGATTTCCTGAAATCGCTTGGAAAAAAAGAAAAGGCAGGTTTTATCAGAATAAGTCCTCTTTTGGATAATTCCGATGAGAATCAGCAATTTTTCAGAAATTTTGGTTTTCGCAATGCTCCCATTCAGGCGATGGACGGTGAATATTGCTGGGTATTGGATATTGATAAGAGTGAAAATGAGTTACTTTCGGGAATGAGAAAAACCACCCGTTACCTCATCAGACAAGCGGAAAAATTAGGCGTTGAGATTGTAAAGAGTAAAAAAATTGAAGATTTGGATCAATTTTTTTCCTTATATAAAGAAACGGCACGGCGGCAGAAATTTATACAGCATAAGGGTATCAAGCAGGAATTCGAGGAATTATTGAAAGACGACCAAATAATTCTTTTCAAGGGATACCATCAAAAAAATCTATTGGCAGCGGCACTTATCATCTTTTACAATAATCAGGCAATATACCATCACAGTGCCTCAGTTGAACAAAAAATTCCGGTTAATTATTTATTGCAGTGGGAAGCAATAAAAGAAGCAAAGAAAAGAGGAAAAAGTATCTATAATTTCTGGGGAGTAGCGCCTGAGGGGAAAAGCCATCATCCCTGGATCGGCCATTCATTATTCAAAAGAGGTTTTGGTGGGAGAGTTATTTCTTATATTCATGCCCAGGATCTGCCGATTTCCATTGAATATTGTACGACATATTTGGTCGAAACGATAAGAAAATGGCGTAAGGGTTACTAATCGATTATAATAATATTTATGCATTTGATTAAACAGCATCATATTTCCTTTAAACATGCCTGGGAAGGACTTGTTTGGGCTTTCAAAACTCAACCGAACTTTAAGGTTCATTTATCATTGTCAATCTTTGTCATTATTTTGGGGTTCATTTTCCAAATTACATACACAGAAATGACCATCCTTGCCCTGACAATAGTTTTTGGTTTAAGTATAGAGATGGTCAATACCTCAGTTGAGACATTGGCGGATTTGGTTACCACAGAATATAAAAAATCAGCAAAGATAGCTAAGGATGTAGCTGCAGGAATGATGCTAATGGCAGCTATTGGTGCTATCAGTGTAGCATCTTTTATCTTTATCCCGAGAATATTTATATTGATGTTTGGCAAATAATTCACATGAGTTTTTTCCTTGGATTATTATTATTATCTTTTATAGTTAATGCTTTGACATTGATACCTTATATTAATTTTTTGTATAAATGTAAACTGCAAAGACGGGTACAAAAGACAAAAGATGCCTTAAACTTACCCACTCCTATTTTTGATAAATTTAATCATTGTAAAGCAGGTATTCCTGTCGGTGGCGGATTACTTATAGTTGTAAATACGACAATCCTTTTTTCCCTGGCTTTTCCTATTATGTACTACTTCTGGATTCCGATCACATCGATTTATGGAAATATTGGGGCCGAAATCAAAATACTTATTTTTACTTTTTTGTCTTTTACACTGGTGGGGCTTTATGATGATTTGAAGAAAGTTTTTCTACACAGATCTGATAGTTTTTTCGGTCTTAAACTTCGCCATAAATTGATTCTGGAAATAGTCCTGTCGGCTCTTATTTCTTTCTGGCTTTTTTCAGAGTTAAAAATACAGATAATACACGTACCTTTTTTTGGTGTGATAAATTTGGGTATATTCTATATTCCGTTTGCTGCATTCGTTATTACGGCATTTACCAATGCATATAATATTACTGACGGGATGGATGGATTGGCTGCCGGAATTTTGATGATTGCGCTTACCTCTTTTTGGGTTATCTCACATGCTATTTTGGATACACCTTTATCACTGTTTATTTCGATTTGGCTTGGTGGCCTGATAGCTTTTTTGTATTTTAATATCTATCCGGCAAGAATATTCTTAGGTGATGTGGGTGCCCTTGCCTTTGGAGCAACTTTTGCGGTGATAGGTCTTCTTCTTGGTAAGACCTTTTCTCTACTTATAATTGGAGGGTTATTTGTTTTGGAAGTGGCTTCATCTTTAGCGCAGCTGTTAAGTAAAAAGTATTTGGGTAGAAAAATAATGAAAGTGGCACCGCTTCATCTCTGGCTCCAGGTAAAAGGATGGCACGAGTCGACCGTGATTTTTAGGGCCTGGTTAGTGGGTGTAGTTTTAGCTCTTGTTGGTTTATGGCTAGCATTTCTTTCATGATAATTTATGCGAAGTCGGACGAGTTTGACACTTCTTTTCCAGAAAAAACATTTTGACAGATGGATTATTTTTTTTGTCATCCTCTTTAGCTTATTTGGTCTGCTGATGATTTTTGAATCTTCCAATGTGTCAGCTTTTGAAAGTTTTGGTGATAAATATCACTTTGTCAAGGATCAGATTGTTTGGTTTTTTATTGGAATATGCAGCATGGTAACCGTATCTTTTATACCGTACAAAAAATATTATTTTTGGTCATTACCATTGCTTTTACTGACGATTATTTTTTTATCAGCAGTTTTTATACCAGGGATAAGCATTAAGGCATACGGAGCAAGACGGTGGATGGGGTTTGGACCTATCGGTTTCCAGCCGGCTGAACTGGCTAAAATTGCTCTTATCATTTATTTATCAGCATGGTTTTCAAACAAGGAAAAAGGCAGGTTATTTTCATTCTTACTTCTGATCTCCCTGATTGTAGGACTGGTTATTTTAGAGCCGGATCTGGGTACGGGAGTGATTATGGTAGCGATCAGTATCATGATTTATTTTTTATCAGGTGCCCCACTTTTTCAATTTTTAGCCTTAATCCCCATTACGGCTCTGTCTGTCTTTGGTTTAATAATATCTTCTTCATATCGACTTCGCCGTCTGAGCACTTTTTTGGATCCTAATGCAGACCCGTTGGGTGCCTCTTATCACATCCGGCAGATACTTATTGCTTTAGGATCCGGAGGATTATACGGTATAGGTTTAGGTGCATCCAAGCAGAAATATCAGTATCTACCTGAGGCGACAACTGACTCTATTTTTGCAATTATCGGAGAAGAATTCGGCTTTATCGGGGCAGTTATATTAATTATCTTGTTCATTATTTTTCTTTATAGAATATTCCGGATTGCCAAGAGAGCGCCAGACAAACACTCATTTTTGATGGCTTCGGGAATCTTTGTACTTTTTGCTTGTCAATTTGTTATAAATCTTAGTGCGATTGTGGCTCTTTTACCCTTAACCGGTGTGCCTTTACCGTTTATATCTTATGGTGGATCAAGTCTGGTAATTTCCTTTACGGCCGCCGGAATATTATTAAATATAAGTAAATATATGGTGGATAAAAGTTGATAATTATTGTTTATGAAAATAGCAAGAATCGCAATCTGTGGTGGACATTTAGCACCTGCGTTGGCCTTAATTGAGAAACTGCAACAAAAAGGCCACTCCCTATTTTACATCGGAAGGAAAAAAGCATTAGAGGGCGATAATTCATTATCGCTTGAATTTTTGACCGTTAAAAAATTGAAAGTTCCTTTCTATCCGATTTATTGCGGACGATTACAACGCTCTTTTACTCTATACACCATACCTTCTTTTTTAAAATTTCCGCTGTCTTTGATATCGGCGGCTACGATACTGGTGAAGATTAAGCCGCAGATTGTTATTTCTTTCGGCGGATATGTAGCCTTACCCATTTGCCTCGTTGCCTGGATATTGGGTATACCGATCATCACTCACGAGCAAACTCATATTTTGGGGCTTTCAAATAGGATTATCTGCCATTTAGCAAAGATTACCTGTCTAAGTTGGCCAAAAACTGATAACGTCCCAAGAAACGTAAAAACGGTAGTCACGGGAAACCCGGTAAGGGAATCAATAATCTCAACCTCAGATAGTAAGCGACATAATTTTGGTGATAAAAATTTGCCATTATTGTACATTACTGGAGGCAGTTTAGGATCACGGAGCATAAACAGCGTCGTTGCCAAAGTAATACCTGCGCTAGTTAAACACTTTAGAATTATTCATCAATGTGGTAGTGCTGATGATCAGGCTGATTTGAAAATATTATCTGCTATCAGAGAGTCGCTACCCGCGGAATATAAAAAGAATTATCAAGTTATGGCACAAGTTGATGTTTCGGACGTAGGGGGTATCTATCGTGATGCAACTTTGATTATCAGTCGCAGTGGAGCCAATACGATAAGTGAATTAGCATTTGTCGGAAAACCTGCCATCTTAATTCCTTTACCTTGGTCTGCAAGTAATGAGCAGGAATATAATGCCAGAAAATTGGAGGAGACAGGTTCGGCTATAATAATTAGACAAGACCGGTTTGGCCCTGAAAAAATTATGGAGGCAATTGAAACGATCATGAAAAATTATTCTTTTTACACGACCCATGCTCAGCAAGCAACAAAATTGATAGTTCCTGATGCCACTTCTAAAATTCTGAGATTAATGGAAAAACATCTTTGATGAGAAGAAAGTTGATCTTCTTTTTAACTTCTGCCATTGCCTGTTTATTATCGGTATTCCTTATATTTTTTGTCTATTTTAAATATCAAATTCAAAAAATAATTATTATCAGTACCTACTCTAAAATATACGGGCTGGAAGTTTTAAAAGGACAGAATTTACTGTTTATTGATACTGTTAAAACTAGTCGTGCCTTACTTGCCAGAAATCCGTTTATTAAATCAGTGAGTATTACCAAGCATTATCCGGAAACACTTATTTTGGATGTCAAAATCAGAAATCCCCGCTATCTAATTGTAAAAGATTCCATGGTGTTTCCGGTTGATGAAGAAGGTACGGTGCTTTCAAATATGCCGTATGATGAGTTTTTACCGAAAATAGAAGTTCCAAATTTTTCAATCATCTCTTACGGAAAGACAGACTGGCGTATTCTTAAAGCTATTAATCTTTTAGTAAATATAGAGAAACAGAGTATATTAGTTGATCGGATTTTAATAGATGACGGAGGAGGTTTATTCCTAATTGATTTACCAGCCGGAAGTAAAATTGTTGTCCCGTATAATGCTGATGCTCCGTTCATAGGTACCTCTTTACAACTAATTATGTCTAGGTTTAGAATAGAAGGTAAATTTGTAAGTAAGATAGATTTCCGTTTCGATAAACCTGTAGTTATATTATCAAATGGAGAAAAAATTTCCTCAATTTTAGTAAATAACGTATGAACAAAAGAATTGTTGCTGGTATTGACATAGGGACAGCAAAAATAGCGACGATTATCGCTTCAATTTCAGAGGATGGATTGGTAAACATATTGGGAGTAGCAGCTGGAAAAAGCCGCGGTATAAGAAAAGGCCAAATTGTGGATATAGAAGAGGCAACTTCATGTATCGTGGAGAGTTTGGAGGCTGCTGAACGAATGGCAGGATATTCCATATCTTCAGCCTTTTTCACGGTAGGCGGAGCCCATATTATGTCGCAAAATTCCCACGGAGTAGTAGCGGTAGCAGAACCACAAAAAGAGATAACTCCTCTTGATGTAAGAAGAGCAGTTGAAGCCGCAAAAGCAATAAACCTTCCTTCAACCAGAGAAATTTTACATGTCTTACCGAGAGAATTTATAGTTGATACTCAAGAAGGCATTAAGGATCCGGTAGGAATGACAGGAGTGAGATTGGAAGTAAATACACATATATTAACTGCAAGCAGTACGGCTTTGAGAAACTTGGAAAAATGCGCTTCTTTAGTAGGTATCGATGTTGACGGTTTTGTTTTTAATGGGCTGGCATCAAGTACGGCAGTTCTTACTGAAACAGAGAAGGAATTGGGGGTAGTGGTGGTGGATATAGGCGGAGGAACCACCGATATATGTATGTATATTGATGGCGCCTTATCTTATTCTTCTGTTTTGCCTATGGGAGCCAGGAATATCACCAATGATTTGGCAATTGGACTGAGAATATCTCTTGAAAGTGCCGAAAAAATAAAATTACTGCTCAATAAGAAACAGAAAGAGATAGTCCAACCGGAGATTGTCGATCTTGAAGCAGCTAAAAAAACCAGAGCTAAAGGTGATGGTGCCGATGATTTGGATTTGACAGAGCTCCAACTTCCTGAAGGATTGAATAAAATATCGAGAAAAACATTGGTTGATGGAATAATCAGACCGAGATTAAACGAAATTTTTGCTATGGTGGCTTTGGAAATAAAGAAAAGTGGATTTGGCGGATTAACTCCGGCTGGTATTGTTATTACCGGAGGTGGTGCGGAAACAATGGGAATTGTGGAAACTGCTAAAAGAAATCTGGCAATGCAGGTCCGGGTGGGTAATCCGACTGGTATCACAGGATTAGTGGATGAAATATTGACACCAAGTTTTGCAACTTCTGTAGGGTTAATTCTTTATGCGGCAAAATCTGGTGTTTTAACTCGCGAAAAATTTTCCTTGGGAAAATTTTCAAAAATAGTCGGTAAAGTTCCCATCCAGAATACTGCTGGAAAGTTTGTAGAATTGATTAAGTCATTTTTACCTTGATGTAATTTTCAAAACTAAACTGCCCGGAAAGGATATAATTTTATGTTAATAAAACCTGATATCGCTAGATTTGCCAAAATAAAAGTTGTCGGTGTTGGTGGAGGAGGATGCAATGCTTTAAATTCAATGATATCCACGTCGCAAGTGTCGGGAGTTGATTTTATCGGTGTCAATACCGATGCCCAGGCATTACTCACCTGTTCGGCAACTCTCAAGATTCAGATCGGTGACGATTTAACACGAGGCCTTGGTGCCGGTGGGAACCCGGAGATTGGTAAGCAGGCGGCTACCGAATCTAAAGAAAAGATAAAAGAAACGCTTTTGGATAGCGATATGGTTTTCTTAACTTGTGGTGAAGGCGGCGGCACAGGGACGGGAGCTACTCCTATAATAGCTGAAGTAGCGAAAGAATTAGGTGCTTTGACGGTGGCCGTCGTCACCAAACCATTTTCTTTTGAAGGTACAAGACGGATGCTTGCCGCAGAAGATGGCATTCTTGATCTTAAAGAAAAGGTGGATACACTTATTGTCATTCCCAATCAACGAATACTGGATGTGGTTGACAAGAAAATGACACTTGTTGAAGCATTTAAAATTGTTGATTCGGTTTTAGGCCAGGGTGTCACCGGAATCTCTGATTTGATCACCTTGCCCGGCTTGATAAATGTGGATTTTGCGGATGTGAGGACGATCATGACGAGTGCCGGATCAGCCCTGATGGGAATAGGGACAGGCATAGGTGAAAATAGGGCGACAACTGCAGCTCGTATGGCAGTTTCCTCACCTCTTTTGGAAATATCAATTGACGGAGCAAAAGGTGTGTTGTTTAACATAACGGGTGGATCTGATCTGACGATGAATGAAGTTGATGAGGCGGCCAAACTTATTGCCGCCAGCGTCGATGCAGATGCGAATATAATTTTTGGTGCGACGATTGACGAACAGATGGTTGATCAGATCAAAATTACAGTTATAGCCACAGGGTTTGATGAGACAAAAAAGAAACTTAAGGAATTAAGCATTAAAGCGGAAGCGGTAGCAAAAAAGGAAGACACCTCTATTTCTGGCCAATTTGTACAAAATGAGACAATTGGTGAAGAAGATGAGTGGGATATCCCCGCATTTCTGCGACAAGGGAAGCAAAATTGATAGTATAGGTCCGTTTATGTTCAAACCTCTCAAACCAAGCATAAATTTTCCAAAATTAGAGCAAGAGATTCTTGATTATTGGCATGTTTCCGGCATCGTCACTAAGTATCTTAATAAAAATCGACTGTCCACTCGCCGATTCTCTTTTTTGGATGGACCGATAACTGCAAATAATCCCATGGGCGTTCACCATGGTTGGGGACGGACCTACAAAGATCTTTGGCAGCGTTTTTTTAACATGAGAGGCTACCGGCAGCGTTTTCAAAACGGTTTTGATTGCCAAGGCTTGTGGGTTGAAGTCGAAGTAGAAAGAGAACTTGGTATCAAAACAAAGAAAGATATAGAAAATATAGTTGTTGGCGACAAAAAAGCCAGTATCGCAAAATTTGTCGATCTGTGCAAAAGAAGGGTCCAGAAGTTTGCCAATATTCAGGCGGAGCAAAGTAAACGCTTAGGATATTTTATGGATTGGGAAAATTCTTATTACACCATGTCTGATGAAAATAACTACATGATTTGGTTTTTTATAAAAACTTGTCATGAAAACGGCTGGATTTATAAAGGAACAGATGTAGTTCCCTGGTGTCCAAGATGTGAAACCGCCATTTCTCAACATGAGATTCTCACCGAAGATTACAAAGAGGTAACACATACTTCAATTTATTTAAAACTTCCCCGTAAAGACAGAAAGAATGAATATCTGCTGATCTGGACAACGACACCCTGGACAATCCCGGCCAATACAGCGGTTGCGGTAGATCCGGACTTGGAATATTCGCTGGTTGCAAGCGATGGCGAGAAATATTGGGTAGCCAGAAAATTGGCGGAGAGGATTTTTGGAAAGGGATTTAAACCTTTGGAAACAGTAAAAGGTAAGGAGTTGATTGGTTTGCGTTACAAAGGCCCTTATGATCATTTGCCCTATATAAGCAAAATCGCGCCAGCAGATCTGAAGTTATTTCATACGGTTGTAGCTACCGATCCACTGATTATGCCGATTTCGGTTGAGGAAGGAACAGGTTTAGTTCATACCTCGACAAGCACCGGAGAAGAAGATCACCGCTTAGGCAAAAAAATCGGTTTGCCGGTTATTCCCGCAATTGACGACCGCGCCAACTATTTGGAAGGATTTGGAGAATTGACTGGTAAAAATGCCAAAAAAAATCCAGATTTGATTTTAACTTATCTAGAAAACAAAAAATGGATTTTTAAAACAGAAAAATATACCCATCGCTATCCAGTTTGCTGGCGATGCAAAGAAGAACTGGTTTGGAGAGTGACAGACGAGTGGTACATCGCAATGGACCGTCCTTCGCACAAGGCTGCGGACGGCAAGTTGAGTAAAAAAACATTGAGGGAAAGGATGATTGAAGTAGCCAAGAAGATAACGTGGATTCCGGAGTTTGGTCTGGAAAGGGAATTGGATTGGTTAAACAATATGCACGACTGGCTTATCAGCAAGAAAAACCGCTATTGGGGATTGGCCATACCTATCTGGGAATGTAAAAAATGCGGATATTTTGAAGTGATTGGTGCCAAGGAAGAGCTTAAAGAAAAAGCAGTTGAAGGATGGAAAGAATTTGAGGGGAAATCTCCTCATAAGCCTCAGATAGATGAAGTGAAAATAAAATGTCCCAAATGTAATGCAATCATCTCCCGAATTGAGCCGGTTGGCAATCCCTGGCTTGATGCAGGAATCGTTTCGTTTTCTACCTTTGTTGATCCGGAAACTAAAAAAGTCTCCTATACTGCCGATAAAAAATATTGGAAAGAATGGTTTCCCGCTGATTTTATCACTGAGTCGTTTCCCGGGCAGTTCAAAAACTGGTTTTACTCGCTGATAGCAATGTCGACAGTGCTTGAGAATACCAATCCATTTAAAACAGTATTGGGTTTTGCCACACTCTTCGGAGAAGACGGCAAGCCAATGCATAAATCACTGGGTAACGCTATCGAATTTAACGAAGCTGCGGATAAAATCGGTGTTGATGTCGCAAGATGGATGTATGTTACCCAAAATCCATCAGAGAATCTTCTTTTTGGCTATAAAAAAGGCGATGAAGTGCGCCGCAAATTCCATTTATTACTTTGGAATATTTATAATTTTTTTGTGACTTATGCGAATGTGGACAAAGTTCAAAGCTTTGGGAAGTTAGATGTTAAATTAGCATTACTTGATGAATGGATTCTCTCAAAATTAAATGGACTCATAGTTTATGTTACGAAGAATTTAGAAAATTATGACGCACAGAATGCCAGTCTAGCAATTCAGGGATTTGTTGATGATTTATCAACTTGGTATATAAGAAGATCAAGAGAAAGAGTCGGTCCAGCCGTGGCAGAAGGTCCGGACAAGTCTGCTTTTTACGCAGTTTTATATAAAGTTTTAGTTACTCTCTCAAAGCTTATCGCTCCATTTACACCTTTTATTGCAGAAGAAATTTATAGAAATCTTACTGGAGAGGAGTCGGTGCATCTTGTTTCGTGGCCCAACTCAGCGGTGGAATCGATCAATAAAGAGATAGAAGAAACAATGGAAGAGGTGAGAAAAATAGCAGAACTTGGTCATGCTCAGCGGAAATTACAAAATATAAAAGTGAGACAACCACTTTCAAAGTTCAAAGTTCAAAATTCAAAGTTCAAAATGACCGAAGATTTCATACAACTTATCAAGGCTGAGTTAAACGTTAAAAAGGTTAAAGTTAATAAGGGAAGAGGAGAATTATCAGTCGAGTTAGATTTTAAACTTACTCCTAAGCTTATTGCCGAAGGGCAAGCAAGAGAGTGGGTAAGGAAGATACAACTCAAAAGAAAGGAAATTGGTTGCGGGATTACCGATAAAGTAAACGTCACTCTTCCTGATTGGTCGGCGGAATTTACAGATTATATAAAGAAAGAAACGTTAGCTGCCTCCATTACGAAGAGCGATGATTTGTCAGTTACAAAGGTATGAATTTGTTACAAATCTTCGATTTAGGCATAATACTACCCATTATTGGTTTACTGGGGATAAGCCTTTCTCTTGTTTCCAGTACCGCCACCTCGCTGTTTAGTCAGCAATTAATTTTTTTTGCAATCGGCCTTTTTTTGTATTTTGTTTTTGCCTCGCTAGATTTTAGAATTTACACCCGATTTGCCTGGTTGTTTTATCTATTGTCTGTCATTCTTCTTGTGGCCACTTTTTTCAGTCCACAGGTGCGAGGTTCGCACCGATGGCTCAGTATCGGTTTTTTCAGTCCTCAACCGTCAGAACTTATCAAACCGATAATTATTGTTGTCTTTGCCACAATAGGCATAGGAGAGAAAAAAAACACGATATCTTCCTTGCTGAAACGTTTTTTATTATTTCTTCCAATTATTGCCATGATTTTTCGCCAGCCGGACCTTGGTAATGTTTTAGTTTTTCTGTTTGTCTTTTTTGCCATGGAATTTGTTAATGGTTTTCCTTGGATCTATTACCTTGCAGGAATAGCAACTTTAGGTGCTTTTATTCCTATTTTCTGGCATTTTTTGAAAGAATATCAAAGACTCCGACTCATTTCCTTCCTAAACCCCCAGACTGATCCAATAGGCGCAGGCTACAACGCGCTTCAGGCAATGATAGCAATTGGTTCAGGAGGACTGTTTGGACAGGGATTAGGAAGAGGAACCCAAAGTCATCTTTTATTTTTACCGGAATACCATACAGATTTTGTCTTTGCTTCCTTAGGAGAAGAATTGGGTTTGGTAGGCGGTGCAATCGTGATTATTTTATATTTTTTGCTGTTGGGGCGTATATTATCAATTGCCAACACAACCGATGATGATTTCGGCAAACTGCTATGCATCGGTATTTTTTCCCAGCTTTTCATACAAGTTTTTATCAACATGGGAATGAATTTGGGACTTTTGCCGATTACAGGGATTACTTTACCACTTGTGTCCTACGGAGGAAGTTCGATAATAAGCACCTGCATAGGCTTGGGAATGGTGGTTTCGGTTTTACGTAGCAGCAAATTGAGAAACCCTATTGTGATAAGCTGAAATTTCTAATATAATACGTCAATATGAAATATGCCGTGATAAAAAGTGGCGGGAAGCAGTATAAAGTAAGTGAAGGTGAAGAAATTCTGCTGGACAAATTACCGCTTTCAAAGGGAGAAACTTATGTTTTCCCGGAAGTTTTATTGGTAAGAGACGGAGAAAAAATCACAGTCGGAAGTCCATTTGTTACTGACGCAAAGGTAGCAGGAAAAGTGTTGGATCAGGTAAAAGGGGATAAAGTGACGATCGTCAAATTCAAGGCAAAGGTACATTATCGCAGAAGATTGGGTTTCCGTCCCCTTTATACAAAGGTTGTGATTGAAAAAATATCTATTGGCGGATCCGCCACCAAAAAACAAAAAAAAGATAAACCCGCGTGAAAAACATTTTTTGACATCTGTCGCTACTAACTTCGAACCATCAGCTTGTTAATCCTGCCAAATCGAAGGGGTTGACATCCGTGAAAATATCGGTTATGCTAACTCAATTATGGCACACATAAAAACTGGCGGCGTCACTAAAGGTAACAGAGATTCACTCGGCAAACGGCTTGGAGTTAAAGCTTACGGAGGAGAGAGTGTCAAATCTGGAAATATCCTTGTCCGTCAAAGAGGTACGAAAATCAAATCAGGGCTCGGTACAAAACTTGGCAAAGATTTTACGATTTATGCCGTTAAAGAAGGCACAGTGCAATTTAAGACAAGACTAGGTTCTACTCTTGTAGAAATAAGGTAAATCAATACAATTTATGGAAGACCAGAAATTGATTAATCTCGAGACTAACTTGTTGCAGCCCAACCCACTTCAGGTGCGAAGTCTTATCAAGAGTGAATCGCTTGTTGATTTAGTTGAATCCATCAAAGAACATGGAATTTTGGAGCCTTTGATTGTGGCTAAAACTCCGGCTGGATACCAGATTATAGCGGGGGAAAGGCGTTGGCGGGCGGCAAAAATTGTCGGTCTTGCGACGGTACCGATAGTAGTAAAAGAAACAAGCACTCAGGGAATGCTGGAGATGGCACTGGTAGAGAACGTGCAGCGGGAAGAGTTAAATCCGATTGAACGGGCCCAAGGTTTTCAGAGATTAATAGATGAATTTTCTCTCTCGGTGACTGGAATATCCAAACGGATAGGTAAGAGTCCGGCTTATGTTTCAAATACCATCAGATTGTTGGCGCTTCCAGATGCGATAAAAGATGGTCTTATTTCAAGGGATATTACAGAAGGTCATGCGCGGGCAATTGCCGGATTAACTGATGTGAAAACGATGGTCGAAATATATAAAATAGTTTTGACAGAGGGAGCTTCAGTCAGAAGGACTGAGGAGCTGGTAAGAAAGATCAAGGAGAAAATTGCTCCTACCTCAAGAGCGGTTGCTGAAAAAATTCAGAGTGCTGAGTTAGAGTCATTGGCAAAGGGCCTGAGTGAAAAATTGAAAGCTACTGTCAGAGTATATCAATCTACTGTGAGTGCGAAAATACAGATTCTTTTTAAAGGAGCTCCCGAAGTTACCTCTGAATCTCTTAAGGCAATTCACGAGAAACTTCTTACTTAATAACCCACTTTAGGAAGAAGTCCGACTTCAGGAAGGGGCCAATAACGCAGCAAAGCTTTACCGACAATCAGTTTTGTTGGTATCGGCCCAAAATCACGCGAATCAGAGCTATGAGGTCGATTATCCCCTAAAACAAAATATTTATCCTGCGGGACCACAATTTCTACGCCCTCCTGCATATAGCTTCCGGAAGTTAAAGTAGTCGGATCTGTTACGTATGGTTCATTCAATATCCGACCGTTAATATAGACTGAACCATTTTGTATCTTCACTCTTTCTCCTGGCAGACCGATGATCCTCTTGATATAATCCACGTCCGGGTTTGTGGGAGCTTTAAAAATAACCACATCACCGCGAATTGGTTCAGCAAAACGGTAACTGATTTTGTCTGTAAGAATATATTCATTATTATGAAAATTCGGTTCCATCGAGTTGCCTTTTATTTCATGAGGCTGGATTAAAAATAAGTAAGCGACGACAAATATCGAAAGAGCAACAACTGTAGTTTCCAAAAAATCGAAGAAGAAATTGATCAAACTGCGTAGATAATACAGAAAAAGATCCACAATCCCTACAGATTTGTCGCGGCTGACCCTTCTCCCGTTATTTTGGTCATCACTTGAAGATGAGGGTGCGCCGACGTATACCGTAGGAATTTTTTTGGCGACCTCTGTATCAATGGCCACTCTTGAGGATGAGACTTTATCCATAAATGATATTATAAGCCACTTTTTTTATCCCGCAAGTACTATTTTTGGGACAATCCTGTATAATAAGTTGGGATCCGTAGCTCAGTGGTAGAGCGTTCGGTTCACATCCGAAAGGTCAGAGGTTCGAAACCTCTCGGGTCCACAAGTTATTTCGGTTGAAAGACACCAATTTGCGCCAGGGGCTTGCCATCAGACATAAAAATAGTGTGCAATGGAAAAAGCTCTGGTGTCGCCTCGTCAATATTCCATATGTACAAGATATTTTGTTTTAAGTCTCCTTTTCTTAAAAATTTGAAACTGTATTTGTCAAATCTATTTACCTCTTCCATAAAACCGCCGGAGATAGTGCCTCCCTCCTTTAAATACTTTTCCGGAGGATATTTTTCATAAAAAAGAAAATAAGTCAAAGGTGCGTTTAATTTCATCGAGACGACAACTTCGTCATAACCCTTTTTCTCTTTTTGGGTAGCGGAAACCACTTCTTTCATACCGTTACCCCAGAGGTAGACTACCTCGTTTTGCCCATGGATAAAATAGTTATGCAAATACAGATAGAATGAAAATGCTAATAACAAGACAAGAACCACTTTAACCAAAAAGGCGTCCCGAAATAGGTAGCGGATTAAATTTACAAGACCGATGGCAGTTAAAAGTATTAAAGGATAACTGGCTAAAAGTATTCGTCTGTCAAAGATAGGTAAGGCAGTCAAACCGCCGGGAAGAAAACCGATTAAAAGCCAGATTACAACAAACAAAAAAAGATTTTTATTACGGAGTAAAAATATAGTTCCTAATAAAATTGCCGGTAATTGCCAAAGGTACAACAGTCGGGTGGAGGAGATTTGATTATATCCACTTTGGGCAAAAAGGATCTCAGGTGAGAGAATTTTAAGATAACCACCCAATGCTTGATTTAGAGAAGTCAGCCTTCGATTATGAATAAGTTTACCTATTTTAATGTTTTTTTCCCAATCTGCAGCCATCAAATTTATGTCTCTTTGTATCTGTGCCTGGTCGGCAAAGACGCTGATGGCATATGAGCGCAGTCCGATATTGGTAGTTTTTAGAAGATAGAAATAGGGAAGAACCATGATGACAAACAAAACTATGCCAAGAGTTAAATATCTGTCTATTTTTCTCCCTATTAATAATAAATAAGGTACAAACAATAAAATCCACACTTTGCTTGAATAGTAGGCATAAAAAGCCAGTCCCCAAACTACTGCTGAAAAAATATAGTAAATGGTTTTTTCCTTGCCCTTTAAAAAAAGAAAAAGGCCAAACAGAGTGAGGAAAATGGCAAGTTCAACTTCGATAGCCACCCGGCTGTATTGGATAAGCCAGGGAGAGATAGCAGCAAGAAAGGCTACCGTCAGACTCAGTTTGGTATCACCGGATAATTTCCGGGTGATAAGAAAAAACAGCAGTACCACTGCCATGCCGGAAATGACGGAAGGGAATCGGATACTCCATTCAGTCAGATCCAAAACAGCGATAAAAGGTATCAAAGCGTAGCCAAATAGGGGATTTTTGTAATCATCAAATGAGCGGAAATACAAAGGGTATTTATACCCGAATTCATCCCTTCCAGTTTTTAATATTGAATAAGCATTGTAACCGAAAGCCGCCTCATCACCGCTAATACTATTTGGGATTTTGTCAAGAAGATAAATACGGAGAATGAACGAAAGCGCACAGATTAAAAACAAAATCAGCGTTGTTGACTTCATAACTGAATGATTTTAGGCAGGGATGTTTTTTGAGGATTATAAATGAGAAGATAATTAACGGGTTTATTTTTTACCAACTTAAGCTTGATCAATTTATCATTATAATTATTGTCGTCGGATTGCGAAATATAAAGGTTGGCGCTTGCCGTCTGTGAGGGGACAAGGCTTAGTTTATATACACCTGCTTGCGGGTTGAAGACAACTACGATATTCTCACTACTTTGAGTAGACTTGCTTTTCGGATCAGTCAGCTGCATTTTGGCCGGCTGATTGATGGAAATTGTCAACGTTTTATCACTGGTTTCCTCGGGTACGGCAAGTTTCTCAGCCGGTTGCACCTGTGATAGTCCCAAAAAGTCTAATATTTCTCTGATTGCTTTGTCTGATGAAACAATTTCACCGTGATTTCCGTCGATGGTGATGTTGTTTACCGCATTTACTTTACTGCTTAACCCAAGGACCGTTCCGTCTCCTTCCTTTATATTTTCTTTTCCAACAGGTTTGCCATCCGTCCAGTCACCCAATGCTTTGTCTACGGCAGAGGGATTTACAATAGTTAGGTAGCGCAATGTCTGTATGCCATTACCCGAGAGAGTGGTCAATGAATCAGAAGGAAAATAATTAGAAAATTGGAATTTATGTCCGGCTAACCAATCGTTTTGGTTTTGGAGGCCTGAGGTAGGGATGGGATTCGTCTGCCCCTTATACTTTAGATAATCAAAAAGAGGCAAAAGCGATTTTATGGAGGGTGCAATTGCCTGTAGCACTTCTCTTTCAGTTTTAAACGGCAGTTTATCCGAAAGCATGAACCGGCAATATTTGACGAGCTGGTTTACGGCCAATTTCATAATTCTGTCATTTGTCCAAACTTCTCCTTTTTCCCAAAGAGGATAAGCAAGTACCGTGCCTTCATGCGGAGATCCAACTGTCATAAGTTTTTCGACCTTATGAGAATCAGGATTATTGACGATATAACTTCTGGCAACCAATCCGCCAAGACTATGTCCGATGAGTCTGAATTTTGTCCCACCCGGTTTACCGGCAGCGATATTGTTGATAAAATTTTTCAGTTTTTCTCCCTGTTTATCAAGAGGTTGTCTCCAATCATACGGATAGACATAGACATCCGTATTCAGTTTCAATTGGGCATTATCAGTGAGAGTTTTTATCAGCCGGTTGTAAAGCGTCACATATGGAGCTAGTTTCCAATCATCAGATGAGGAAAGATTGCAGGAAAACATATTGTTCATATTCCACGAGGCCCCCAGGCCGGGAATGAGAATGATGGGAGAAAAGGGAGAAGGAGTGGGAGTGAGAGTGGGAGTGGGAGTAGTTGTTGGAGTAGGAGTGAGGGTAATAGGTATATTTGGTAGTGTACTGCTTTTTGCTACTCCGATTTGCCAGATGTTCTCTTGTTCTGATTTTCTCCCAGAATAATATAAGTAATAATCGCCACTGTATTTTACGACAGCTGGATCATGAACCCATTCATGATCGAATGCAGATTCATTTTGATTATTAGGTAGAAATATTGGGTTCTCGCTTGATCGACTCCAAATTTTTCCGTCAGAGGAGTATGCATAGCCAATAGATCGTCCACCACCATAAAACATATGAAATAAGCCGTTTTCTTCAAAAACATACGCATTACCAATTCCGAATGCATTATTCTCTGTTTCCCAGCCAGATTGAACCTCTAAAACTGGATTCTCGTATCTTATCCATGATTTTCCATTATCTGAATGTGCATATCCCATTCTCCATTTACCGTCATCAGCTCTTGCGGTAAACCACATATGGTATTGGCCCATTTTCTTTACAACTGATGGTACCCCTCTACCCCGAGTATCCCATAAAGCTTCTGTATCGAAGGATATCTTTTCAGGAGTATTCCAATTGATTCCGTCAGTAGAAGATGAATAATAAATGTCAAAGCGAAGATCAGATCCTACAAAATATCTATTATTAAACCATAATTCATATAGTTTAGTACCTTCAAAGGTATCGCTAACTAATACAAAAGGATGTTCTATTCCTTGTTCAGAAGGACTGAAATTCCATGGTAATTGTGGTGGAGGTGGATTGCTTTTATCGAGTGCAAAACCTGTAGGAGTAGAAGATTCAATATAACCAATTTGATATTTAGAATAATTACTACCTGTATACCAGAGTTTCAATACGTTTCCATCAATAATAACCATAGAGTTCGCAATAAATTTACTTTCCCAGCTATTAGGAATAACACTTAATAACGGTGAGGGTGATTGACGGATAAAAGCGGCTTCTATAGACGACTTAGATAAAATAAGAAAAGAAATGATTAAAAGGGTATAGAAAATAAATGATTTTAGTATATTTTTTGTAAACATACTAAAAATACTAATTTAAGAGTAATTACTTGATAATTAATTGTCAATGATCAGAATCGATGGTAGAATCGGTTCATGTCAATATTATGTGATATTTGTTCATCAGATGACGCCTACAATTTTATAACTATTGGCCAGTTTAATTTATATCGCTGTAAAATTTGTAAGACCGTTTTTGTCTTTCCTAAACCTTCTTACTTCGATATCTCTCAATATAATGAGAGCAGGTATAATTACTCAGAAGAGCAAGATAGGGCTTATTTGGCAAAAAAAGAAGTTTTGAGGAATCGGGCTCAGAAATGTATTAATACTATTTCAAAATATAAAAAGAGTGGATATTTACTAGACATTGGATGCAGCTATGGTTTTTATCTTCATGAATTTAAGAAAAAGGGATTTAAAGTTAAGGGGATTGACTCTGCAATAAAAGCCGTAAAGTATGCCAGGGAGAAATTACATTTAGATGTGATTCATTCAGACTTCTATAATTATAACTATGGAAATAATAGATATGATGTAGTTACATTGATTGAAGTAATTGAACATTTTTCGAATCCTGCAACAGCAATTATAAAAATAAAAAAAATATTGAAGAAGAATGGTATTTTAGTAATTCAAACACCAAATTATGACAGTTTAATTTCTATATTAACCCGTAATAAGTGGTTTTGGTTGTTAATTCCAGAACATCTTCATTTATTTACCCCTTATTCTATTTCTTATTTTTTACGTATAAATGGATTTAAAGTGTTAAAAGTAAAAACATGGGATGATTTTGATGAATTTATAAAAAATATTTTGTTTATATTAAGACTGAAAGATAAAGGAAAAACTAAATATTTATACTTTTTTCTATATTATTTACTTTATATTTTTTACCCATTTTCATTGGTTTGGTCAATGATGTTGTTAGGTGGTGAAGTAGAACTTTATGCACGCAAGGAAGAATAATATTACTCTCTCTGGAATTGTATTAACTTTCAATCAAGCTGATAATATTACTAGCTGTTTAAAATCTATTGATTGGCTGGATGAAATTATTATAGTTGATTCTTATAGTGCGGATAAGACCATTCAGATAGTAAAAAGGTATACAGATAAAATCTATTACAGAAAATTTGACGGGGATTTTGCGGCGCAGAGGGATTTTGCCGTAGAAAAAGCTTCTGGAAACTGGATATTGGTTCTGGATGCGGATGAAACGTTATTGGCAAATACTGGTGAGGAAATTGAGAAATTGATAAAAAATGACGAGGGAGACGGATTCTGGTTTCCCAGAAGAAATTATATCAATGAAGA
>Ga0315282_10004463_pt1 | contig 24409 bp, 25 predicted proteins | sample YL17G07_20_MG_FD_203693 | JGI IMG/M metagenome (GOLD analysis project Ga0315282, IMG submission 203693) | Sediment microbial communities from Yellowstone Lake, YNP, Wyoming, USA - YL17G07_20 | ecosystem: Environmental > Aquatic > Freshwater > Lake > Sediment | place: USA: Wyoming | collected... | reverse complement strand
AGCCTTTTCAGGAATACACAAAAGGTGAAATCTACGGTCACGTGTATCAGAATAAAATCTTGTCGATTTGCAGGGGTTTTCAGCATTTCTGCCTCCTTGTTAATGCAACGTTTGGGTTTAGAAAAGGGGAATGCGAAAACCAGACATTTTCATTTTGCCTTGACACTGTATTTTGGGATGCTTGAAGCTTGTTCTTCGATATGCTATTTTTAAAGGAGCCTGCAAAAAATATGAAAAAGTCATTTTTCATTGCTTTCATAAGCCTCTTAGTGTTCATTTCTATCTCAGATGCCTTTGGCGATGATGAACTACAAAGGATTCAGAAGGCTTACGAGAATATCAGAGACATAAGGGGAAATTTTATACAGAAAAGCTACATAAAGGACCTGAAGCGCACTGATACATATAGAGGCCAATTCCTTATTAAGATTCCGAAGAAGTTGAAATGGGAGTATAAAGGAGAAGCACCCCAGGAAGTTTTTATCAATGATGATGAAATCATTATATACCAGAAAAAGGAAAGACAGGCATTCAGGGGTAAATTTGACTGGAATACCTATGGCCAAGCACCAATAGCCCTGTTGAGCGGATTTGGGAGAATCCAGGAAGAATTCTCAGTTTCCGAAAAGGACAAATATCTCATCCTGAAGCCGAAAAGTCCCATGCGGGGAATTCTCTCTGTAGAAATCGAACCCTCTGAGGGTGAATTCCCGATAAGTTCTTTCACAATAAAAGATTTACACTCTAACAGGATTGAGATAATCCTGAAAGATATAAAAATGAATACGGATTTGAAAGATGGCCTATTCGAGCCTTTCTTACCAAGGGATGTAAAGATATATGAGCATAATCTTGGGGATTGATACCTCATGTGATGATACAGCAGCAGCTGTTGTCGAGAATGGAACAAGGATTTTATCCAACATAGTCTCTAACCAGACGGAGATACACAAAAAATATGGAGGTATTGTCCCTGAGCTTGCATCTCGCCGACATATCGAAATGATATGGCCTGTGGTCGATGAGGCATTAAAGGCAGCCGGCATTAAACTTGATGATCTTTCAGGAGTTGCAGTATGCCATGGTCCTGGTCTGATAGGCTCCCTCCTTGTTGGGTGCTCTTTTGCAAAGACCCTATGCTATTCAAAAAGCATTCCCCTCCTCTCAGTAAATCACCTCGAAGGCCACATATTCTCTGCATTCCTTGAGGAGTCAAAGCCGTCTTTCCCTTTCCTTGCTCTCATTGTTTCAGGAGGACATACATGCCTTTACAGGGTTGATGGTTTTGGCACATATAGGGAGCTTGGTAGGACAAGGGATGACGCAGCGGGCGAGGCATACGATAAGATCTCAAAGCTCCTTGGTCTCGGATATCCTGGTGGGCCGATAATCGAGAAGCTTGCACAGGATGGAAATCCAAGAGCAATAGACTTCCCAAGGGCATATCTACCAGAATCCTTTGATTTCAGCTTCAGCGGACTGAAAACATCAGTACTGAATTTCGTGAAGCGTAATAACTTAAGCGTAACAGGTAAAGACTTATCACACGTTACGAATCACGCATTACTCAACGATATCGCCGCATCTTTCCAGGCATCTGTAATCGATGTCCTTGTGAAGAAAACAGAATGGGCAATCAAAAAAGAAAGCATACAACAGATTGTCCTCACCGGCGGAGTAGCTGCAAACAGAGAGCTAAGAAAAAGGATGAAAGAAACGGGAGATGAAAGGGGAGCAGAAATATTTATACCTTCTATATCTCTTTGCACTGACAATGCTGCTATGATTGCATCAGCTGGATATTATCATCTTGAAGCAGGAAATATCGTTGGGCTCGATTTAAACCCAAAAGCCTACATGCCACTTTGAACGCATAGTCTAAAGTGCAAAAGAGCTATTTATGTAATATTGAGGTTTACTCGCCGGCTAAATCAGCCTCCACGTCCAGGACAATCAGAACATCTCTGCCAACCATAACCCCGCCAGCTTCCATAGCCTCATTCCATGCAATACCGTAATCCTCACGATTGATCTTGGTCATCGCAGCAAAGCCAATGCTTGTTGCACCATAGGGGCTCTTCACTGGTCCAAAATACTCAACCTCTAGAATAACAGGGTGTGTAATCCCATGGATGGTCAGAACACCGTTGACCTTGCAGCGGTTACTCCCAGTGATTTCTACGCTTGTACTCTTAAAAATGATTTCTGGATATTTCCCTACATCAAAAAAATCAGGGCTGCGGAGGTGTTCATCGCGTTTTTTAATCCCAGTACAGATACTCGTAGCATTTATCGTTACTTCTACTGATGAATGAGTGACATGAGATGGATCAAAATGAATCGTACCAGCAACCTTACTGAAATGGCCATGCACATTCGCAATCATTAGATGCCTCACTGCAAAACCAGTAACAGAGTGGTCAGGATCAATACCCCATTTAGCCATAATTTACTCTCCCAATAACATCTACAGTGAACTGCATCTTGTTTACGAGGACAGATTATGCCTTCTATTTATTCATTATATCAGTCTGAACCCTGAGTGCAACAAAAACTGTGTTTTATTGTATCACTTTGAAATAAGTGAAAATATTATAAAAGAGTTATCACGTAAGATAATTTTTAAATTACGTTTACACACATCATAATGACAAAAATCGTCATAGTCTCTTGATCGGTTCAGCAGTAATTCATTTTTATCCATAAAATCAATAGGATGAGTATGATATTATTGGCATAAAATATGCTTATGAATGCTATAGGATATGCTATAATTAAAATATAACCCAAATCCAGCGATAAAAGATGTCATTGCGAGTGAAACGAAGCAATCTTGCCTTTGCTGAGGAGATTGCCACGCACCCTTCGGGTACTCGCAATGACAGGTAAATTAGCCGCTTACTGTTGTTATCGCTGGATTTGGGTATAAGATATTTAAAAAGTAACTTTTTTATAAAAAGATTTTAGAAATATGTGTATAATGTCTCCTTGTTGTAGAGAACATTCAAAGCCTTAACAAGGAAGGACCAAATGGGATCTATGTTAGATAAAGATGACGGAAGCAAAATAAAGGATAAAAGGAAACATCGACGTCAGGATTTTTCCTATGCAGTGGTAGAATACGTTTTAAACTCTGATAATATTCATGAAACCTTTATAGGTTTTACCCTCAATGTCAGCAACTCCGGGCTATGCCTCTACACACCGAAACCCCTCAGTGAAGGGCAGAAGATAATAATCAAGAGTAATTTACCTACCCCTTCTAAAACAGCATTGGTAAGATGGATTGAAAAATACGATGATGTTTTTTATAAAGTAGGATTAGTATTTGTATAAACTGCTGCATTGTGTCATAATTGACAATGCTTTCATAGTTTAACCACTTACCGAAGCCGCAAACCTCTGAGAAACTTCTTTTCCGCAGATTAACCTGGTTCTTCCTATCAAGAAAGTTTTTGAGTTCGTCCTTTAAAAGTCTTTACGTAATTGTTGAAATTGGGGAAAAATTTGAGGCAGCCCGTTCGGTCTGAATGCATACATACTATAACCTGTAACAAAGATAGCTTTTTGTTGGTATAATAGTCAGACAAAAAGAGGATCCAAGATAAAGGAGTATTTGAGAGATGGGAGAACTCAAAAGATTGAGAAAAGAGATCGATGAGATCGACAATAAAATTGTTGAACTCCTGGACAAAAGGGCTGAGATTGCAATTAACATTGCCCACATAAAGCGCAATGAGAAGGCAAAATTCTATTCTCCTGAACGTGAAAGAGAGATCCTCGAACGCCTCACATCGTTGAGTAAAGGGCCCTTTCCTAATGATACGCTCAAAGTTATATACAGGGAAATCCTTTCTGCATCGCTTTCCCTCGAAGAACCCCTGAAGGTAGCATGTCTGGGTCCGTTGGCAACCTTCACGCACCTGGCAGCATTGAGACATTTCGGTTCCTCAGCTTCATTCCTACCAGTAGAGAGTATTAAGTCAGTATTTGATGCTGTCGACTCTGGTAAGTCAGAATTCGGAGTTGTGCCTATTGAAAACTCAAATGAGGGTGTTCTCAGCTATACACTCGATATGTTCATGGATTACGATCTCAAGGTTGCCGCTGAAGTGATGCTTGAGATTACCCATAATCTCCTGTCAAAGAGTGGTAATAAGACAAAAATCAAAAAGGTTTATTCCTTTTCGCCTGCGACTGTACAATGCAGGCGATGGCTTGAGTTAAACCTGTCCGGTATACCCATTATTGAAGCCACAAGTACAGCTAAGGCAGCAGAACTTGCATCCCAGGACGATGAGGCAGCGGCTATTGCGAGTGAGCTTGCTGCCAAGGTCTACGACCTGCATTTTGTTGAAAAAAATATCGGCGACAGTAAACATAATTTTACAAGATTCCTCGTCATCTCAAAAGAATATACCCAAAAAACGGGAAGAGATAAGACATCCATTATGTTCTCGATTAAGGATAGACCAGGGGCCCTTCATGACATCCTTTCACCTTTTAAGAAGTCAAAGATTAACCTGACAAAGATAGAGTCGAGGCCTTCTAAGAGAAAGGCATGGGAATATATATTCTTTGTGGATATGGAAGGACACATTGATGACAGAAAAGTGAGAAAGGCGATTGATAATATTAAAGATAGCTGCCTTTATGTGAAGATTCTTGGTTCCTATCCTCATGGTGGAACTTGATGATTAAACCCCCGAATTATATCTCAACCATTAAGCCTTACATACCTGGAAAACCGATTGAGGAGCTTGAAAGGGAAATCGGTATCAAAGACTCTATAAAACTTGCATCCAATGAGAATCCTGTTGGACCCTCATCAAAGGCACTAAAATTCATTATCGATACTTTAGGGAATTCAAATCCCTCAAATAGCATTAATAGATATCCTGATGGAAGCGGATACCATCTGAAAAAGGCCTTATCAGAAAGGCTCTCTGTGAAAGAGGATGACTTGATTCTCGGGAATGGCTCTAATGAGCTGATTGATATTGCTGCAAGAACCTTTCTTCAACCCGGGGATGAAGCTGTTATGGCCCATCCATCCTTCATTGTCTATCCCTTGGCTGTTCAGGCAGTAGGTGGAAGGCCTGTTCAGATCCCCCTGAAGGATTACACCCATGACCTCGAAGCAATGGCAGAGGCAATTACCCAGAAAACAAAGATGATATTTATAGCAAATCCGAATAATCCTACAGGCACGATCAATAAACGAGACGAATTCGATCGCTTGCTGGATCGGGTTCCTGACGGGATACTTATCGTGGTCGATGAGGCGTACCATGAATATGTTGCAGATCCTGATTATGCTGATAGCATAAAGCATTTCAGAGGAGGGAGAGATATACTGATACTCAGGACATTTTCTAAAATCTATGGGCTCGCAGGTCTCAGGATTGGCTATGGGATTGCAAGAAGCGATATTATCCTTGAGATGAATAAACTAAGGCCACCCTTTAATACAAACTCTTTAGCACAAAATGCAGCCATCTATGCCCTTCAAGATGATGCTCATGTCAGATATTCTCGAGAAATAAATGAAAAAGGGAGAAAATACCTTTACAGAGAACTCGGCTCTCTCAACATGAGATATATTCCTACAGAGGCAAACTTTTTATATATACTTTTGGAGCAGGATTCGAATGTATTGTACAATGAAATGTTAAGACATGGTGTGATCGTCAGGCCCGTAGGACCTCAAGAGATAAGGGTAACCATAGGCTTGTCCGTTGAGAACGAAAGGTTTATTAAAGCATTAAAGAAAGTCATTAGTCATTAGTCAATTAGTCAAAGTCTCTCAATGACCAGTGACTATTGAATGTTTAATATAAATTGGGGGGAATAATGGACATCATTGTTTTAAAACCCAGCGCAACAGAAGAGGATATAAGGCGAATCGTGAAGAAACTCGAAAGCCGTGGTCTCAGGGCAAATATCTCAAAGGGCACTGAGAGGACTGTGATTGGGGTTATCGGCGATACCTCAAAGATAGCAGAGGAGGAAGAGGATGCTATAAGGGTGTTGCCGGGTGTGGAAGATGTAATGAGGATACTCAAACCCTATAAGCTCGCAAGCAGGGATTTCAAGGCAGAGGATACCTCTATTGATATTAAGGGAAATGTTATCGGAGGGAAAAAAATTCAGGTGATAGCAGGTCCATGTGCTGTAGAAAACAGGACAATGATTATCAGTATAGCAGAGAAGGTCAAGGATGCCGGCGCTTCCTTTCTCAGGGGAGGTGCATTTAAGCCACGTTCTTCACCATATTCATTCCAGGGACTCGGGGAAGAAGGGCTGAAATATCTCTCAGAGGCAAGGGAAAAGACAGGGCTTCCGATTGTAACAGAGCTCATGGACCCCAGGGATATCGAGGTCATTGTAAAGTATGCGGATATCGTGCAGATTGGGGCAAGGAACATGCAGAACTTCAGACTCCTTCTCGAGATAGGCACATGTGACAAACCTATCCTTCTTAAAAGGGGTTTATCAGCAACAATAAAAGAATGGCTCATGGCTGCAGAGTATATAATGTCAAGGGGAAACCAGAATGTAATCCTCTGCGAGCGGGGCGTGAGGACCTTCGAGACCGCAACCAGGAATACCCTTGACATCAGCGCGGTGCCACTTCTGAAGCAACTTACCCATCTTCCTGTTTTCGTTGATCCAAGTCATGGGGTAGGCAAGTGGGACCTCGTTGCACCTATGTCAAAGGCTGCTATAGCAGCAGGAGCAGATGGGCTTCTCATCGAGGTGCATATAAATCCTGAGGAGGCACTATCGGATGGAGAGCAGTCTATTAAGCCTTCAGCATTTAAGAAGTTAATGGAGGAATTAAAACCAATAGCCGTTGCTGTTGGAAGGGAAATATGATCGACTCTCCGGTTCATCCTTTTTTTAATAGGGTAACAATACTCGGTATTGGATTAATCGGTGCATCTTTTGCCCTTGCAATGAAAAAGTACAAACTTTGCAACCATCTCACTGGACATGGAAGGAGGCTCGAAAACCTCCAGAAAGCAAAGGAGATGGGAATAATCGACTCCTTTGAACTTGATCCTGCTAAGGCTTGTAAGGGCTCTGACCTTGTCTTATTTGCAACCCCTGTCGGAAACTTTATTGAAATCGCAAAAAAAATCCACACCTCTTTGAAGAAAGGTTCCTTAGTTACCGATGTCGGGAGTATAAAAGGAAGGCTTGTCTACGATATGGATGCACTCATGCCTGAAGGTACCTACTTTATAGGCGGTCACCCTATAGCAGGAAGCAGCCGTTCAGGGATTGATACAGCAACAGCTGATATCTTCAGAGGTGCAAAGTGTATTCTCACTCCTACGGAAAAAACCAATGGGAATGCCCTCGAGCAGCTTATCCATATATGGAAAACCATTGGCTGCACTGTAGAACTGATCAATCCCGATGAACATGACAGGATATATGCAATGGTAAGTCACCTGCCTCATCTCATCGCATATGCAATAATAAATGCTGTAGCAGATGTAGATGATTCATATCTGCAATTCGCTGGTCAGGGCTTTATGAGTACTACGAGGATAGCATCGAGTTCTCCCGAACTCTGGCGTGATATATGTATCCTTAATAAGGATAATCTCCTTAAATCTATCGATATCTTCAAAAACAATCTCGAACGGTTGAGCCAGTATCTCAGGGCTTCTGATTTCGAATCCCTCGAAAGGGAATTCAAAAGAGCCCGGACACTGAGGGAAGGTATTGGACAGAATTGATCTCAGCAAAGCAAAAAGTTTTAAAGGCGAATTTTCTCCTCCCCCTGATAAGTCCATATCCCACAGGGCTGTAATATTCTCTTCCCTCTCAAAGGGGAAAAGCATAATCAAAAACTTCCTCAGGGCTGAAGACCCCTTAAGTACAATCAATGCTTTCAGGACGTTAGGCATAAATATAGAAGATACTGCTGACGAGATAATCATCAATGGTAAAGGCATTCATGGCCTGAGGGAGCCTGATCGTATTATTGATTGCGGAAACTCTGGCACGACAATGAGATTCCTCTCAGGGATACTTTCAGGAAATCCTTTCTTTTCTGTTCTGACAGGAGATGAATCCCTAAGGCAAAGACCAATGTCGAGGGTTATAATTCCCTTAAGACTGATGGGTGCGGAGATCATGGCAAGGTATGATGATAGCTATCCACCCATCGCTATTAGAGGCAAGAGGCTTAAGGCGATCCAATATACTATGCCTGTAGCGAGTGCTCAGGTTAAGTCAGCTATCCTCCTTGCAGGCCTGTATGCAGAAGGAGTGACAGAAGTTGTAGAACCCTTTAAGTCAAGGGACCATACAGAACGGATGCTGCCTGCCTTTGGTGCTGAAATAAAGGTTGAAGGCCTTCGTCTCAAAATAAAAGGTGGGACAGAACTGCACGGTTTAGAGATTTATGTGCCAGGGGATTTCTCTTCTGCTGCATTCTTTATCGTTGGGGCATTGCTGATCAGAGATTCTGAGATTATTATCAGAGGAGTAGGAATTAATCCTGCAAGGACCGGACTCCTCAGCGTACTAAAAGAGATGGGGGCAGATGTCGAAATCTCCAATATTAAAGATTTATCAGGTGAACCTGTTGCAGATATATATTGTAAAGGCGGTAGGGAACTGAAGGGTATTCACATAACAAGAGAAAAAATCCCTTCTCTGATCGACGAGTTCCCTGTTCTTTGCGTGGCAGCAACTCAGGCTACGGGAATCACAGCTATCAGAGGGGCAGAGGAGTTGCGCATAAAAGAGTCTGACAGAATCAAGGCTATGGCAGCGGAACTGAGAAAGATGGGAGTAAAAATCGAAGAGTTCGAGGATGGCTTGAATATTACCGGTGGGAGCAATTTAAAAGGCGCAGTTATAGAAAGTTACAGAGACCACAGGATTGCAATGGCAATGTCAATTGCGGCTATCATTGCTGATGGAACAACAACAATCAATGATATCTCATCAGTAAGCATATCATTCCCTGGATTTTTTGATATTTTGAAAAGGTTAACAACATAAGAATAAAAAGCATTAATGTCTAAAAGGCATGAAGGGTTATGATTAGTAATCCCCCTTACTCCCCCTTTAGAAAAGGGGGAGCTGAAGCAGCAAAAACTTCGCAAATGAGGTTAATCCATTCCCCTCTTTTGTAAAGAAGGGTGAGGGTAAATTACTAGTAAAATAAATTTTATGATGAGACTATTTTTAATAAGAATTCTATAATGGGAAATAAAAATTAAAATATCAGGCTGACTTTAACTTGAAAAAGGTTATTGCCATAGATGGGCCATCAGGAGCTGGCAAGAGCACCATCGCAAACCTCATTGCGAAAGAACTCGGATTCAATTATCTTGACACTGGCGCATTGTACCGAGCCGTTGCCCTCGCACTGAGAAATAGCGCCATAGAGCCCGAAGATAGTGATAGCAAACTAGGAGATGCCCTCCTCAGAACTGATATCACCTTTGTGAATGGGCAGGTATTTCTCCATGGGAGAGATGCTTCAGACGATATACGGTCAAAAGAGATTGATCATTATTCATCAGTCTTCTCCGCGAGAAAGATTGTGAGAGATTTCCTTTTTGGTATTCAGAGAAATGCCGCCTCTACCAATGATATCGTTGTTGAAGGGAGAGATACAACAACCGTTGTATTCCCAAATGCGTGGAAAAAGATTTATCTCGACGCCTCTCTCGAGGAGAGGGCTATAAGGCGATATCTCCAGTATCAGGAGAAGGGCATGTATATCAGTATCGAGGAGGCCAAGAGGGATGTGATGAAGAGGGACAAGAGGGATACAAATAGAGATATAGCTCCTCTTAAAAGGGCAGATGGTGCTTTGACAGTAGATTCATCTAACCTGTCTATAGAACAGGTAAAAGAAAAAATACTGAAGTTTATAAAGGCTGAGCTTTGAATTCTCTCTTTTACCAACTTCTAAGGACAATTTTTTTTATTTTTTTAAAAGTTTTTAACAGACTCGAGGTGATTGGCTATGAGAATATCCCGGAGAAAGGTGGAGTTATCGTGGCAGCAAACCATGTCAGTTATCTGGATCCCCCTGTTATTGGAGTGGCCTTAAAAAGGCAGGCTGCATTCATTGCGAAGGAAAGACTTTTTAGGATCCCCTTAATCGGTAGGGGTATTAAGGCTTTCTCCTTTCCTGTGAAGCGTGATAGACCACAGCCTTCCACCATAAAGGAGGCTGTTTCCCGACTTAAGCGGGGAGGGGTTCTCGTTCTTTTCCCAGAAGGGGGTCGAAGTGCTAACGGCAGCTTCCTTGATGCCAAAAGAGGAGTAGGCATGATTGCAGCCACGAGTTCTACTCCTGTTGTCCCAGCACTTATTGAGGGAACAGACAGGGCCTTCCCTGTAGGCGCAAGGTTTTTCAGACCTGCTAAGATAAGAGTGGTATTCGGCACACCCTTAAAGATCGAAAAAAAGGAGACAGACAAACACTTCCAGGAGAGGATAAGCAGGGAGATAATGGAAAGAATTAAAAAGTTAAAAGTTGGAAGTTGAAAGTACTGTTATGAAAATAATCGTAGCTAAGACAGCTGGTTTCTGCTTTGGCGTAAAGAGGGCTGTAGACATTGCCTTCCGCGTATCCAGGAAAAAGCGTAAAGGGGTATATACCCTTGGTCCGATAATCCATAACCCTCAGGTAGTAGAGAGGCTCACGGAGAAGGGGATTATTCCCATAAAGGAAATTAAAGGGAAGAAAGATATAAAGGCCCTGATAATCAGAACCCATGGCATACCCCGTAACCTCTCAGAAGAGATATCATCAATAGGATGTGAGATAATAGACGCAACCTGTCCATTTGTAAAAAAGGCCCAGTATTATGCTAAACTCCTTAGGGAAGAAGGTTATCAGGTAGTTATCCTGGGGGAAAAGGAACATCCTGAGGTAAAGGGACTTATGAGCTATGCAAGTGATGATGCCATCGTAGTTGATGGTAATAGACCTCTCCCGAGACTAAAGAGTAAGGTAGGAATTGTCGTCCAGACTACTCAACCCCTCGAGGCATTGAAAAAGGTTCTCTCTCATGCAATTGGGTATGCAAAGGAGATAAAAGTATATAATACGATATGCAACTCCACAGCCTTGCGACTAAAGGAGACCGAAGACATGGCCAGTAAGGTGGATGTAATGATTGTCGTAGGCGGTAAAAACAGCGCAAATACAACACAGCTTGCAAAACTCTGCAGGTCTCTTTCCGTAGCTACATACCATATAGAAACCCCCTCTGAAATTAAAGATGCATGGTTCAAGAGGGCAAAGAAAGTCGGCATAACGGCTGGGGCATCAACTCCTGGGTGGATCATAAAAGAAGTAGAGGAGAGAATTAGAAATATAGGAGGATAAACTTTTCGTGGAACTTAAAAACAATGAGATGGAAAAACTTTATGCTGAGACCTTTCATAGTATTGTAGAAGGTACAATATTAAAGGGGAGGATATTAGCACTGAAGCCGGACGGGGTCATAGTTGATATTGGGTATAAATCTGAAGGTTTTGTTCCTATCAGCGAATTTTCCGAAGAAGAGCTTACATTAATAAAGACTGGAAGTTTTATAGAGGTATATGTTGATGAGATATTTGATTCTGAAGGTATTATACATCTTTCAAAAGAAAAGGCAACCAAGATAAAGACATGGGAACTCCTCCAAAGAGCACTTCAGGATGGGACTCCTATAGAGGGAATTGTTGTCGGAAAAACAAAAGGTGGCCTTTTTGTGAATATATCAGGGATAAATGCCTTCCTTCCAGGCTCCCAGGTGGACATAAAAGCACCAAAGGAGATTGATAATCTCATTGGTCAAAGAATGCTCTTCAAGGTTTTAAAACTGAATAGCAAGCTTTCTAATGTTATTGTTTCGAGAAGGGCAATACTCGAGGAGGAAAGGCAGAGAAAGAAAGCCGAGACCCTCGAAAGGCTTAAAGAAGGTGCCCTTATGGAAGGGATAGTTAAAAACATTACAGATTACGGAGTCTTTATTGACCTTGGTGGGATTGACGGATTGCTCCATATCTCAGATATCTCCTGGGGAAGGATAAACCATCCCTCTGAATTCTTTGTTCTTGGAGATGAAGTAGAGGTTATCGTTCTCAAATATGACGAAGACAATGAAAGGGTAACGCTTGGGTACAAACAGAAAAAGCCAGACCCCTGGTTCACTGTAGATGAAAGATATCCTGTTGGTAAAATGGTAAAAGGCAAAGTTGTAAGTGTTACTGACTATGGTGCCTTTATTGAACTTGAAGAAGGCCTTGAGGGACTGGTGCATATATCTGAGATAGACTGGCTTCCGCGGCCAAAACATCCATCAAAGTATCTCTCCATTGGAGAGACTGTTGAAGCCCTTGTCGTAAAGGTAGATAAAGAAGAAAGGCGTCTATCTCTGAGTATAAAGCAGCTCAAACCAAGCCCATGGGAGCTTGTTTCTCAACGCTACACTGTTGGCCAGAAGATTTCTGGCAAGGTTAAAACCATTGCTGACTTCGGTGCCTTTGTCAGTCTTCCTGAGGGAGTCGATGGTCTCATCCACATTTCTGACTTTTCATGGACAAAGCATGTAAAACATCCGTCAGAAATGTTGAGGAAGGGACAGAGGATTGAGGCAATAATATTGAGCATAGAACCAGAGGCTGAGAGGATTGCCCTCGGCCTGAAACAGCTCAAACCTGATCCCTGGTTAAAAGAGATACCAGAGAAGTTCAAGCTTGGCTCTGAGCTAAAAGGAAAGGTGCTGAGAATTACTGATTTCGGCATATTCGTAGAACTTGAGGGTGGTGTTGAAGGTCTTGTATATTCTTCCGAGATCGTAAAACAGACATCAGAAAAGGCAGAAAATTCTCTAAAAGAAGGCGATGATATTTGGGTTAGAATCATAAAGGTCGATCTTGATGAAAGGAAGATAGGACTGAGCATGAAAAACCTTAAGAGGTTGGAGGCGTGAAGAAGGTCCTTTTTATTATTCTTGGCTTGTTCATACTCCTTGTTATTGTAAGCATTCTCCTTGTAATGTTTCAGAAGACTATGCCCATAGGTGATCGGATTGCCCTCATCCATATAGAAGGGCTCATTACGGATTCCAAGGATACAGTTGATGAGCTCAAAGAATATGTGAAGAACCCGGCAATTAAGGCCATTGTACTGCGCATTGAGAGCCCTGGAGGTGCTGTTGCTCCTGCACAGGAGATTTACGAAGAGGTGAGAAAAGCTGTTGCAAAAAAGAAAGTCCTGGTATCTATGGGTTCTGTTGCTGCATCAGGAGGCTACTATATAGCTTCACCTGCCACAAGGATTATCGCGAATCCCGGAACACTTACAGGATCAATTGGAGTAATCATGGAAATCCCTAATATAGAAGGACTCATGAACAAGCTTGGCATAAAAACTGAGGTGGTTAAGAGTGGAAGACACAAAGACATAGCATCAATATTCAGAGGAATTGGGAAAGAGGAGAGGAAGATCCTTCAGGGTGTCCTCGATAACGTACACGAGCAGTTTATTCAAGCTGTTGCAGAGGGAAGAAAAATGCTACCTTCCGATGTAAGAAAGATTGCTGATGGAAGGGTCTTTACAGGTGAACAGGCCCTCAAGGTAGGCCTCATCGACGAACTAGGAACCCTCGAGGATACAGTTCAGGCTGCTGCGAAACTTGTTGGAATAAAGGGAGAGCCGGTGATAGTCAGCAAAAAGGAGCGTTTCTCCTTCATCGATCTGATTAGAAATAAGATTCCCAAGGAATGGACAGACATTTCTCCTTCAGTAAAAGTGAAATACCTCTTTACACCATAAATAAATTAACTCTTGACGGGATGTTGTAATATATGAATTGTACTAAAATGAGCAATAACCAAACATAATACAAATACTTCAACGTAAATTGTTTGGTTATTGGTGTTTGGTTCTTGGAATTTATTTGATGTTTGGAATTTGATTATTGGTGCTTATTTGGTAATGTGTTCTTGGTGTTTGGTTATTTGATGTAAGGAGGTTTCATGACTAAATCAGTACTCATTGAAAAGGTTTCAGAAAAGTTCGGCAGCCTGACAAGGAAACAGACCGAGATTGTTATCGAGACTATTTTTGAGACAATGAAAGAGGCCCTTATTAAAGGCGATAAGATCGAAATAAGGGGCTTCGGGAACTTTAGACTGAAGAGCAGAAAACCGAGGATGGCAAGAAACCCAAAGACAGGAATGAGGATTGACGTGCCAGCGAAGAAGGCACTACACTTCAAAGCAGGGAAGGCACTCAAAGAGGCTATGAATTCCCCTAACCCTTAAACAGCCTTTATCTTACCCTTCCTAAAGACCTGGACACCCTTTATCTAAGTCTGGGCATATGAATCAAGTCCGGGTCTATCAATTGTGATAAAATGATTTAACATAGAGATATGAAAGGCAAGGTCTATATAGTTGGCGCAGGGCCTGGTGATATTGGGCTTCTTACTGTTAAGGGTTTAAGGTGCCTTCAAAAGGCACAGGTTGTCATCTATGATTTCCATCTCAATGCACAGGTATTAAATTATATTAACCATGATGCAGAGTTCATTTATGCAGGCAAGCGAAGTGGCCATCACACTATGACACAGGAAGAGATAAATGAAATCCTCGTCCAAAAAGCAAAGGAGGGCAAGATTATATGCAGGCTCAAAGGCGGAGATCCCTTTATATTTGGTCGTGGTGGAGAGGAGGCAGAAGTTCTTGCCAAACATGGAATCGAGTTTGAAGTAGTTCCTGGTGTCAGCTCATCCGTTGCTGCCCCTGCCTATGCAGGGATCCCTCTTACGCATAGACTGTATTCATCTTCCTTTGCTGTCATTCCGGGTTATGAGGATACAACAAAAAAAGAGAGTTCTATCGACTGGTCAAAGCTTTCTACGAGTGTTGGCACCCTCGTTTTTCTCATGGCCGTAAAGAATATAGATACGGTCATCCAAAAGCTGATAGAAAACGGGAGAAGCCCCGATACACCTGTTGCCGTAATCAGATGGGGTACAAGGCCTGATCAGAGTACAATAACGGGGACGTTAAAAACTATTGTCGAGCTTGTCAAGGAGAAGGATATCAAGCCGCCTGCTGTCATGGTTGTAGGTGATGTTGTAAGACTCAGGGAGTCTCTGATGTGGTATGAAAAAAAACCGATGTTCGGTCATAGGATCCTCATAACGAGGGAACATTCTGAAGGTTTTGAGCCACTGGAAGAACTCGGTGCCGAGATCATTGAATTCCCGACGATAGAAATTGTTCCTCCAGAAAGCTATCATGAGCTGGATAAGGCAATACACAACATAGAGACATATGATTGGCTGATATTCACGAGCAGAAATGGTGTAAAGTATTTTTTTGAAAGGTTCTTTGAGAAAGAGAGAGACATCCGGGACTTAAAGGGGATAAAGATCTGTGCGGTAGGCTCAAAGACAGCCAAAGAGATAAAAAAATATGGTATAAAGGTGGATTTGATTCCCTCTGAATTTTCTTCAGAGGGATTAATCAAGTTATTCGAAGAGCTCAAGGGCTCAAAGGCTCAAGGGTTAAGGGGAATGAGATTTCTCCTTCCACGGGCAGAGAAAGCAAGAGAGATCTTTCCCGAAAAAGTGAGAGAACTTGGAAGTCATATCGATCTGCCTGTCGCCTACAGGTCTATCAAACCGGAACTCCACGGCAAGAGATTAAGAAGGTTTTTAAGAGAGGGCAGGATCTCTATTGTTACCTTTACGAGCGCGGCGACCTTCAACAACTTCATGGAGATTATGGGAGAAAAGGCGAATGAACTCCTTCAAGGAGTGGCTATCGCGGTAATCGGACCTGTTACAGCGAGAGCTGTTGAAAAGGCTGGACTTAAGGTTGATATAATGCCGATGGAAGCGACCATAGAGGCATTAGATGAGGAGATAATCAATTGGGCAACAAAGCGGAGAAAAGAATAAATGCAATAGATTGGGGAATACTGGGTGAGCCTTCCTGAGGTAGATACTCTCATCTTTTTCTTCATTAACAGGGACCTGCAGAATAGACTCTTTGACGTTGCCATGCCTTTCATCACTGCCAAGGCATATCTCCTGATACTTCCTCTCGTAGTATGGTTCCTTTATAAGGACTGGAAAAAGGCATGTCTTGCTCTCGTGCTCGGTTTTGTCTCCCTATCTTTATCCGATTGGGGTTCATACATCCTCAAGCATATTCTTGAAAAGCCGAGGCCTTGCAACGAGCTCGAAGGCGTCCATCTCCTTGTCGGTTGTGGAAGCTCTTATTCGATGCCCTCAAACCATGCTGTAAATAGCTTTGCTTTTGCAACGCCATTTTTGGTCCTCTTTAAAAATAGGCTACGATATGCCTTTTTCATTATTGCCTTTCTCGTGAGTTTTTCACGGATCTACGTCGGTGTGCATTATCCCTCAGATTCTCTCGTGGGAGGGCTACTCGGCATTGGGGTAGCACTATCTTTAATTGGTCTCTATAACAGGACATATGAAAGGTTTAAAGTAAAACCTTACTCTACGGTACTCTTTGTTTTCCTCCTTGCACTTAGTCTGTTCCGAATATATTACATTCAAAAGGGTCCTCTCGATTTGAGTCCTGATGAGGCCCATTACTGGGAGTGGTCTCGGAGGCTTGATTGGAGCTATTACTCAAAAGGGCCGATGATTGCATATCTCATATATATTGGCACAGCGATACTCGGAGATAATGTCTTTGGTGTCAGAATACTGGCAGTTATCTTCTCTGCTCTCGGTAGTGTCTTCATGTATATACTCGGGAAGAAACTTTATGATGATCAGGTCGGACTTTTCTCAGCGATATTGATCCAGATTATCCCCCTTTTTTCAACATTCGGGATTGTTTTCACCATAGACTCGCCCTTCATATTTTTTTGGATATTGTCACTATTCTTGTTTTATCGTGCAACTTTCACCGTTCAACATTCAACTCAGAATTCAGAGGTTGGAACGCAGAACTCAAATCCCCCCTCCCCCCCTTTGACCCCTCTGTGTCCCCCCTTAGTAAGGGGGGAATTAAGGGGGGGTAAGGGGGGATTTGTATATTGGATTCTCCTAGGCTTATCAGTGGGCTTTGGTCTTCTCACAAAATATACTATGGCATTCTTTTATTTTTGTGCCTTTTTATTCTTGCTCTCAAGGGAGAGGAGACTTTTACTCACAACTGGCCCGTATATAGCCTTTATCATTAGCATCCTGGTATTCAGCCCTGTAATACTCTGGAATGCAGACCATGACTGGGTCACCCTGAGACACACAGCTGGGCAGGCGCACATCGCAGAAGGTGTAAGGATAACCTTAAAAAGTTTCTTTGAGTTTGTGGGATCCCAGCTTGGGGTAATTACGCCTCTTGTCTTCATGCTCATGGCCTACTCCCTCTGGAGCCAAAGGAAACAGAAAGAGGGGAATCTCCTCTTCTGGTTTTCCATACCTATCATTACCTTTTTCCTTTTAAAAAGCATTCAGGGAAAGGTGCAGGCAAACTGGGCACTCCCAGGATATATAACAGGAATTCTTTCTTTTTCTGCATTCTCCAAAAAGGTTTTCCCTGAAGGAAAAGGTAAAATGATGCTTATTTCAACAGCAGTTCTCCTATCTGTGGTTGTCACGGCCCTGGGACATTATCCTTCAATCCTTAACCTTCCTGCCAAAAAAGACCCGAGCAGCAGGCTAAGGGGTTGGAAGGAACTTGGGTCAGAGGTGACGAAGGTATATGAAGAGATGTCTGAAAGAGGTCCCGTGTTCATATTTTCTGATAGTTACCAGGTCTCGAGTGAACTTGCCTTTTATGTAAAAGGACATCCTATAACCTATTGTATTGACCTTGACCGCAGAATGAACCAGTACGACTTCTGGCCCGGATTTCATGATCTCCGTCATCATGATGCAATCTTTGTTAGAATAGGAAAAAACAAGGTACCCGAAAAGGTAGCCAGTGCTTTCGGGAATATCGAGAAAAGGCTCTTTAGGGTTTATGCTAACAATGAGAAAATCAGAGATTATTCTCTCTTTCTGTGCTATGATTTTAAGGGCATAAAAGAAGAAAAACCAGGAACATATTAATGACCCTTTCAGTCATCATACCCCTTTACAATGAAGAGGAAAACATCCCTACCCTCCATGAGAAACTGAAGGAATCCCTCGATCCTCTGGAAAAGGAATACGAAATACTCTTTATAGATGATGGAAGCACTGATAAGACTCTCTCGATCCTCGAGGAGATTCAGGCTAAAGATACCAGGGTTATTGTACTGAGCCTGAGACGCAACTTCGGCCAGACCGCAGCATTTGCAGCAGGATTCGATTTTGCACGCGGTGACATCGTCGTAACCATGGACGGTGACCTCCAGAATGATCCTGCTGATATCCCGAAATTTCTTGAACTGATAAAAGACCATGACCTCGTGAGTGGATGGAGGAAAAAGAGGAAAGACCCTTTTTTCAGAAGGAGGATTCCCTCCCTTTTAGCAAACTGGCTTATCAGTAGAGTTACAGGCGTAAAGCTCCACGATTATGGTTGCTCTCTCAAGGCGTATAGGAGGGATGTGATAAAGAACCTGAAACTCTACGGAGAGATGCACAGGTTTATCCCTGCTGTTGCAAGCTGGTATGGAGTAAGGGTAGCAGAGGTAGAGGTTGCCCATCACCAAAGGCTCAAGGGAAGCTCTAAGTATGGTATCTCACGGACGATAAAAGTTGTCTTAGATTTAATTACCGTAAAATTTCTTCAGAGTTTTTCCACAAAACCTATTCAGTTTTTTGGCCCCATAGGTATCCTATGCGGTTTTCTCGGTTTCCTCATATCCCTCTATCTGAGTATTGATAAAATCATTTCCGGACGTAATATAGGAGGGAGACCTCTCCTCCTGCTAGGAGCCCTCCTGATCATTGTTGGGATTCAGCTTATCGGCATGGGCCTTCTCGGAGAAATGCTCGTGAGGGTCTACCATGAAAGCCAGAGAAAACCCATCTATGTGATTAAAAAGATCCTTGGCCCTTAAAGCAAAAAAGATATTTCTCCTCTTCCTGAAGCTCACAGTAAGTTCTGTACTTCTCTATATCATCTTATCAAGGACAGGACCTGAGCAGGTCTTCTCTACATTGAGGGGTATGAATCTCTCTGCCTTCATCTCTGCCATACTTCTCTATTTGTTTGCCCAATTCATATCAACATGGAGGTGGAAACTCCTTCTCCCAGGTACACTCAGAATAAAAAAGCTTTTCCCCCTGTATATGATAGGCTCTTTCTTCAATACCATCCTCCCAGGGCTGATCGGAGGAGATGCTGTTAAGGCTTTCTACCTATATCAGGTAACAGGAAGAGGCAGTCTTACTCTGTCTTCTATTTTTATGGATAGATATCTTGGGTTTGTGATGTTGACAGTGATATGCACTATTGCCTTCCCCTTTGGTTATTCCTATTTTCAGAATTCGCCTGTAGCATGGATGCTTCCTTTTATTGTTTTATCTTTTATCATTGCAAGCCTCTTGTTCTTTGGTCTCCGTCTCGGCAAGAGGATAAAGATACTCTCAGAATTTTATGATTATTTTCATTCCTATCGAAATCAGAAAGGTATTATCGTAAAGGCTTTGCTCATATCTGCCTTTGTTCAGTTCTCAGGTATCCTCGCTGTATACATTCTTGCGCTCGGTATCGGAGAGCACGTTCCCTTCCTCGCATGTCTTATCTTTTTGCCCCTTATCATCATGTTTGCAGCATTACCTATCTCCATATCTGGCATCGGTATAAGGGAAGGAGCCTTTGTCCTGTTTTTTGGTCTCATTGGTATCAGGCCAGACGTTGCAACAGCTATTTCTTTGTCGTGGTTCCTCGCTAATGCATCAGGTAGCCTTCTCGGTCTCATTGAATACATCAGATACAGAAAAGAGAAGTAACCTCCCCTTGTGACCCCTCCTTTTATCCTCCCCTTATTAACCCATTCTATTCATAAATTTCTTGATCGATCAGAGCAGATGCAGTATTGGAGCGGATTTACAGAGTGTAACCGCCCCAAGGCGGCTGACACTCTGTACCTCGGAGGTACGCATAAGCGTACCGAGAATGAGCGATAATACTGCATCTGCTCTGCTCCTTCACGAGTAGTGAATAATCTGGGCTAACTCTTCATATCAACATCAAATGTTTTCCACTTCGGAGCTTCAGCTAATTTGATGGTTCCATATTTTTCCTCATACTTATTAATATTTTCTGCAAGAGCATTAAAAATTCTTTTCACATGTCCTGGACTAACAATTACTCTCGCAGTTAAAGCACCTTCAGGCTGAGCAATCATAAGAAAATCTAAAATAAATTCCTCCTGTGTATGCGACACAAACATACTATTTGCATATACACCACCTTTAAGCTCATTTGGCATATATACCTTTACTTCTTTTTGCTCTTTAACCATTTCTGTACTCCTTTCTTTTACACCGTAGGAATGCCCCATGGCTTGCCATGGAGATAATAAATTAAGAAATCTTCTGCTTTTGTACATGGGGTTCAATGCCCCGTGTACAATTCCAACGGGGTTTATTTTTAATCTGTAATGTGTATCTTACTCCAGATGGAAATAAAACTCCCTTGGTTTGAGTTCTTTAAATGTATCTGCCTGTTGGGCTATATGCCTCCTGATATCTAGACAGAGATGACATTTTGATATATAACCTTTCTCCTGTTCTTTGTAGCCAAATTCTTTGACTGCAAATTCATAGAGTCTTTTCATATCCGTTACAAGTGCTTCAAGGATTGGATATTCATCTAAACCGATTCCCTGGCAGGTCAGATCAAGATTCCTTGCATCACCCAGAGAAATACCTCCACAATAACCTGTCATATAATTGCAATAATTATCAATATGGACATGCCAGGGTCTTGTCAGTTCCCCCATGCAGGATTCACCAAAAAATTTCCTTGCTGAAAATTTTCTGTACAAATATCCCAATCGGTAAGCTACCCTTCCCATGGGGAGTAGTTCTATATAACGCAAGCTATCCTTTGCCCTCTGTAGGTATTCCTGGAAAGACAAGGTTCCTGTAATTCCGAGTCTCTTAAATTGATCATAAAAGAATTCCTGATATACAACAACACTTTCACCAAATACTTTGTTACTTAACTTGATAGCTCTTTCTGTCCTCTCACAAGGTACCTTTTCTAGTATGAAGGGATTTACACTTATTAATATGCCTTTCAGTCCTGCATCTTTAAGGTGCATGAGCTTTTCTTCTGTTGTTTTATCATCAATACACCAGAAACAATTCGTCTCAACAAAGGTTGAGGGAATATTAAGACTCTGTGCTTTCTGGACAAGTTTCAGTAAGAGGTCATAATTTAAAAATGGTTCTCCTCCGGTAAAGTGGAGCCCATAGTTTATACTGATGCCATCCGGGCCATGAGGACTTGCCTTAATTTTACCGGTGAGGTAGGTTAAAATCTTTTCTGCATCTCTTTCAGAAATCCAATCTGCCTTCCTTTCAGGGGAACAAGCATACATGCAATGTTTGCACTCAGTTGTGCACTTATAGGAAAGCAATATGCCTCCAGAAAAAGGTTCCGGGATATATAATTTATTCATTGTAGGGATCTTCTATAAATTTAACATATTGAAAACTCTTATATTTGATGAAGCAATTGGAATGGAAAATCTTTTTTGTAATAAATAATAGACCCTTCAAAACCCCCCTTTCCCCCATGGTCGTAGACCTTTCCCCTCTTTAAAAAAAAGGGGGATATTCTTTAAAGTATGCCATCACAAATATTACGCTATTGATGAGACAGACTGTCTGACAGTCATCCTGAATTAGTTTCAGGATCTATCGGAGGATTTAATAAGTGATAATACGAGATCCTGAAATAAATTATAGGGAACATGGGATAACAAGTTTAATTAACTAAGGAGGTCTTTATGGCATGTATATTCTGCAGGATTGCGGAGAAAAAACACCCGGCAAAGATAATATATGAAGATGAACTTTCTATTGCTTTCGAGGATATCAATCCCCAGTCTCCTGTTCATACCCTTGTAATACCGAAAAAACATATCTCCACAAACCTTGATATAAAAGAAGAAGACAATGCCCTCATTGGCCATTTGTTCCAGGTTGCTAACAAAATTGCAAAGGACAAGGGCATAGCAGAGCGTGGCTTTCGGCTTGTCATGAACTGTAATCCTGAATCAGGACAAACGGTTTTTCACATCCATCTTCATATCCTCGGCGGCCGCAGGATGCACTGGCCACCAGGGTAATACAGGTTATGGGATGAAAGTTTGATAATCTAAGTGGTTTGCTAACCACTATTATAATTTTGATTTTTATTCTTATATATGTTATCATATAAATGAAGTTTTAGAAGTTTTTGTCACTGATAAGGCCACGAAGACTTTTAGCTTTGTGGCCTTTTTTTATTGTGGTTATTCTGAGACTTTAATTCATAGTAAGGAGGTAAAAAGATGGCTAACGGAACAGTAAAGTGGTTCAATGAGTCCAAGGGTTTCGGCTTTATAACAAGTGAAGACGGCAGTGATGTATTTGTTCACTACTCTTCCATCCAGAGCAATGGATATAAGTCTCTTGCCGAGGGTGATACAGTTAGTTTCGATACTGAAAATGGCCCAAAAGGTCCCAAAGCAATCAATGTAGTTAAGAACTAATTAACTGTAAATGCACCACCCCTGCAAGCAGAGGTGGTGCATTTTGAAAGGAAAAAAATGACACATAAAGAAAAGACTGCTGCAAAGATGGAGAAAATGCAACAAAGACTCGATTCAGGTCTGATTTCTGAACATTTCCCCAGGGTTTCAAGCATCGTTATTAATGTGTCAAACTCTTATGGAGAAAGAAACCCGATTACCGTATTGCGTACTCTTAATTTTTGGCCTAACAGTTATGCATATTTTAATATTGATTGCTTGAGCGACAGGTGTTCTGATGGCGGATATGATCTAAATCAAGTTATTACTATGATGATTAGAAATCACAGAGATTCAGAAGAAGGAGAGCTTAGTTGTGATAGCAGCAATCTTTCCTCTGGCCACTCACGTATTAATTATAAAGTTTCCATCCTGTATGACGGTACTATTCTTAATTCCTCATCATAGAGTAAGGTCGATTCTTTTTTAAAGACTATTTATCTCTTTAAGTTAGATATCGCTACTAAGAAAAACCTAAAGACATGGAGCTCATGGAGAAAGTCAAGTTGATCCTTATTGATTACAACTCGAAATGTCTCCTGGACGCTTATATTCAGTAACTGACCCCATTGAAACTAAAATATCCATAATTAAGCCTTATCCCTCATTTTTATTTTAGTTTCATCCAGAAACTTATCTTATGTTTGAATTGTCAAGGATATACCTTAAAACCTCATTGAGGCTATTGAATAGTCTGTAGACACTATCCCTGTTGTTCCTGTTCCAAGGAAAGAGAAGCCCTGAAGCCTTCACCCCACTCTTTGCTGCCTCTTCCAATACAAATGGAGCATCATCAACAACAATGTGGCACTTCTCGTCAAACAGGACGGTTTTATTGGAAGACAGGTGCAACTCATCAAATATGAGATCATGTTTTATGAGCCATCTATGTGTCTGTTCTATGCTTTCAGGTGTGCGATGGCTTGCAATAACAATGTGAAAATTATGCTCTTTCAGGGTCGCAAGGAAATCTCTGGCTTCTGGATAAGGCAAGTGCCTTTCATCATCCTGGATAAGATGTATCTCATTGATAGCTTTTATAAAATCCTCTCTTGAACAGTATTTCTCCCAGAAATCCCACTCAACCCAGTTATCTGGCGAAGGCATAACATTATTGATCCTTTTCAGCCGTTCATAAAGGACATCACAAAAATGCCATAACGTATTGTCAATATCTATTACAGCTTTTTTCATATTCTTTCCTTTGTTTTAGTATAATCGAACATCCCCATAGCATGTCCTATGTTTTTGGTTATGAACTATTATTTTAAATACCTACAGGAACAAAATTTTAAGTTCTTTTATACTTTTTAAGCCCAAAACAACAAGGTTTGCATTTGACTCAGTTTGCAAACTGTAAATAGGTTTATTCCAAGTCAGCAATTCTTTGCAGAATTGTTCTGTCTTACTGTTTGGGGCGGCAGAGGATATAAAAATTGAATCAGCAATAGCAGCGACAAAGTAGTTGCGAAATAACGCTCTTTCTGAAGAGATACGTCTATCCTTTTCAGTAAATGGCGAGAGAAGAAGCAACATTCCTTCATCAAGAAGTTTCTTATATTCTGCCTTCAACCCGAATAATGCAGTTCGAAGAGACAAACCTGCAGAACTAGGCCAATCAAGGCATTCCTTGTAAAATCAGTATCAAAAGTATTATTTATGTTCTTTGGGGCCACCTCCTGTCAATTTTTACCT
>Ga0315282_10004462_pt1 | contig 24420 bp, 27 predicted proteins | sample YL17G07_20_MG_FD_203693 | JGI IMG/M metagenome (GOLD analysis project Ga0315282, IMG submission 203693) | Sediment microbial communities from Yellowstone Lake, YNP, Wyoming, USA - YL17G07_20 | ecosystem: Environmental > Aquatic > Freshwater > Lake > Sediment | place: USA: Wyoming | collected... | reverse complement strand
GGTTTCCGGCCGGAGCGCCTTGAAGGTGCGCAGCACTTGCAGTCCGTCGATGCCGCGCATGCGCAGGTCCGTGATCACGACATCGAATTCCTGCTCCCGCGCGAGGCGGATCGCCTCTTCTCCGCTGCCGGCGAGCGTGACCCGGTACCCTTCTTTGCTCATCGCTTCGCCCAGTGAAGAGAGCGATGCCGTGTCATCATCGACGACCAGGATTTTGCCGGCTGTGGCTGCTGCCTCGTTCATCTTGTGCTCACCTCTTCCTGGGAGACACTCGCAACGGCGGGCTGCGCGGGGAATCGAATCGTGAAAGTCGTGCCCGCGCCCGGCTCGCTTGCCAACTCGATTGTGCCCTCGTGCTCTCGAACAATGCGCGCGGCGATGCTGAGTCCCAGGCCGGCGCCCTGACGCAAATCCTTGGTGGAGAAAAACGGCTCGAAGATCCGTTTCTGCTCATCCTGAGAGATTCCGATCCCGCTGTCTGAAACGGAAACGGCCACCAACTCTTTCCCGTTTTCGTCTTTGTCCGCCCTGGTCTCGACCCTGATGGTCCCGCCGTCTGGCATCGCGTCAGCGGCGTTGTTCAGCAGGTTGAGGAATACTTGCTGCAACTGCTGCGCGTTGGCCTCGATCTCTGGCAGGTCCGGCTCCAGCAGGGTTTCCAGGCGAATCTGCTGCCGATCAAGATGTTGGCCCAGGAAGAGCAGGAGTTGCTTCAGGATGTCGTTGAGTTGGACGCCGGTGAAAGCGCGGGCGGCGGCGCGCGTCTCCGACAACAACTCCTCGATGAATCCGGTCATGCGATTCATCTGTTGCTGGATCAGTTGAATGCGGCGCCGGGCGTCTTCGCTGCAGTTTGGCTCCTCGGCCATCAGCTCGAGATGCGTCGATATGGCGCTCAGCGGCGAGCCGATTTCGTGAGCGAAGGCTGCAGCCATCTGGCCCGCCAGGGCCATACGTTCCACCCGCGTCAAGCGGCGCTGCGCGTCGATCAGTTCCTGGTTTACCTGGCGCAACTGAAGGTTCGCCGACGACAGTTCCTTCGTCGCCTCCTGGACCTTCGCCTGCAACTCGGTATTGAAATCCTTCTGTTCCTCCAGCAAACGGTCTCTTTCGCGGGAGGCCCGTTCTATCTCTTCCATGGTCTGGTTAAAAAGTTGCGCGATGGCCCCGAGCTCATCCTGCCGCTCCACGGGGGCCCGCTTCTCGAGGGTTCCGCCCCTTGCATGGATCATGGCAAGCCCCAGTCTGCCGATTCTTCCCGTCAAGCCCCGCGTGAATAGAAAATGAAGCATCAGGACGAGGAAGAGGACGGATGCCGGGATCAGGAACAGGTCGATTCTGCGATGTACCGCCAGCGCGTTGTCGGCCTGCGCGAGCGAGCTGCTGACGCTCACGCAGCCAATGATGTCAGTGCCAGCGCGGCGAAACGGAACGATTACCTTTAGCGTGCGTTCGCGATCCTTGTACTGTTGCAGGATGGCGGTGTGGGCCTGCTGAACGGCGATCATCTCGTCGATCATCTCGCCGATGCTGGCCGATTGGCCCGTGGAGCAGATGGGGTTGAGGGTCCCGTTCGCCACATAGAATACTTCAATGCGCGTAAGATAAGAGTTGGTTTCTACCAAGTCCGAGATCCACGGGCGGATATTCTCTGCGGCCAGGGGTGTGTCTCTTCCTGAGATGTCAGCCGCCAGCTCGGTAGCCAGAGTCACGGTATCGGTTCTGACGTTTTTCTCCAGCATGTCGGTGGCGACTCGAGCATCGATGTAGCGGATCAGTGAAATCGCCAGAATCGTCATTGGGACGATGATGAGATAAAGCCTGAACGAAATTGAACGTCTGTCGAGGAAACCTCGTAATCTTTCCCGTATTGGCGCCATAATTTAGTCTTCAATTATACCAACCTTCGCCTCCTTGAAAAACTTGTCACGTCGCGTCCATCTTCGTTCTTATGGGAGACGGCAAACTTTCCCTTCCCGACCAACTCGAATGGAAAGGGGTTGACATCGGTCAAAGAGCGCGTAAAATTTACGGTTTTTGGTGTAACGGCACTCATAGGAAAGGAGGATGACGAATGGCAGAAAAGTTATCGAAGACAGCCCGCGCAAGTCTCGGCGACAAGGGGGCGAGTTTTACAAAACCCTGCCCCAGTTGTGGCACCGGCATGGTGGCCACTCGAGTGATCAAGTATCGCCGGGTGCCGGGCGGGATGTACTGGGTCTGCCCCAAAGACGGTGAACGTATCAAGATCTGACCTGGGCGATACAGACTCGGTCTGCAAAGAGGGCAGCGGTTGCTGCCCTTTTTTTGTATGTGCAGCCGCCTTCGGACAAGTCGCGCTTCCGGCGCCGGCAGTGCGATATAATCCATGATCATGCGCCGAAGCCTGCGGCAATCAACGCCCGGCCCGTTTCCCGGCGGGCGCCGGTACAACTCGTACGGCGCCTTCCTCAAAGAGAAATTCGGCTGCCGGGTTTCAAAGATCGTTGTGGATGCCGGCTTCTCATGCCCGAACCGCGACGGAACGGTCGGAGTCGGCGGTTGCACTTACTGCAATAACGATGCCTTCCGACCCGCGACGGCGCGGCGTTCGGACCCTGTTCCGCGCCAGGTGGAAAACGGCATCGGCTGGCTGAAACGACGCTACGGGGCGCAGAAGTTCATCGTTTACTTTCAGCCGTTCAGCAACACCTTCGGGCCTCTCGAGCGGTTGATCCCTTTATACGAGGGCGCGCTGGCGCATCCGGAGGTCGTCGGGATCTCAGTGGGCACGCGGCCGGATTGCATGGATGAAGCGAAAGTCGCGTGGTTCGAAAACCTGGCCCGGACTCACTTTGTCACCTTGGAATACGGACTGGAGTCGGTCTACGACAGGACTCTCGCCCTCGTCAATCGTGGACATGACCATGCCTGCTGGCGGCGCGCGATGGAGATGACCCGGGGACGCGGCATCTCTCTCTGCGCCCACTTGATTCTCGGGTTCCCCTGGGAGAGCCGGGATGAAATGCTGGCCACGGCGGGTGCGATCTCTGACGCTGGTTTGGATTTCCTCAAGCTGCATCATCTGCAGGTGGTGCATGGAACGGCGCTGGCCCGGCAGTATTCGGATCACCCTTTCGCGCTCCTCACTTACGACGACTACGTCGATCTGGTGGTTGAATTTCTGGAACTTCTCAATCCCGCGATTCGGTTAGAGCGCCTCTTCGGCTTCGCGCCGGAGGAGCATCTGGCCGGTCCCCATTGGCATGCGACCAAGGCCGAGATCCAGCATGGCATTGAGCGGGCGCTGGCGGCGCGCGCGACCTGGCAGGGACGCTGCTACCGGCGCTGAACGGGGGCGGCGGGTACGAGGCAGGAGGGGCCGCTCGCGGCCGAGACGGCAGGGGTAGGGAAACAAAGGTTTTTCGGCGCAAACTATCAACTGGGGAATCGTCATTTTTTTGTTGCCAAAGGTCCCTCCGGCGCATTATATTGTATACGGTCTGATAGTTAAGCGGCCTAATTACTCACCAGGTTAAGCAATTATATCCGGCTGTTTAAATGCTTGCCGGGTTAAGGAATTGGCCCGGTGAATGTGAATCCCGGGTTGGCCCAAATGGCCTCGGCGAACGCCCATCACAGGCCAAAAGCCGAACCTCAGAAGCCTGAGAGGCTCCTGGAGGAGCGGCGGCGCGTTCACTTCCTTCGCTACAGCCACATCTTCGCCTCCGTGGTGCGTGACATCCTCGAAGTCAAGTTTCTCGAGGAGATCACGCCGCACTTTCTCACCCCCGCGCAGTTCCACCTGCTCAAGATGATGGCGCTCAATGGGGGTCATCAGGTCAGCGAAGTGGCAGTTTTCCTGGGCGTGAGCACGCCTGCTGCGACCAAGAGCCTTGACAAGCTCGAACGCTTGGGCCTCATCCTCCGCGGCCCGTCCAAGGATGACCGCAGGGCGACGATGATTACTCCAAGCGCGAAGGGGCGCCGTCTGGTCCAGGAGTATGAGGTTCTGCTGGCCGAGCGCCTGGCGCCGGTGCTCGAGAAGTTCAGCCCCAAGGAGCTCGATCAACTGGTTCGGATTATGAAGCGCTTCTCCCTGTGGATGATCCGGCGGGAAGATCCGGGCGAAGGGCCCTGCCTTTGGTGTGCAGCTTACTGCGAGGAGAATTGTCCAGTCGGCCAGATCCGTGGGGATTGTCCCTGCATGAATCTGTGCGGAGTGTCCAAGTGAGGATGGCTTGACGAAAAACTCGTGAATCTCTCGGACCGGGTTTCCGATGTGACGGATGACGCGGCGAATCAATCGAGGCGAGCGCGGGTTGGAGCGCCCGCATTGAGGAGTTTCTGATGAAATACTGGCGAAAACCTCTGGACTTCGACCAAGTGAAGATTCCGCACGGCGATGTGCGCATTATTGAGGAAAGATGCAAGGGTTGCGGGTTTTGCGTCGAATACTGCCCGAAGGAGGTACTGGTAATTTCGGACAAGTTCAATGCCAAGGGCTACCATCCACCCATGGTGGCGAAGCACGGCGAGTGCGTAAACTGCGGCCTGTGCGAGATGATCTGCCCGGACTTCGCGATCTTTAGCGTGGCGTTGTCTGACGAAGCGCCGGCTCCAGTCCCCGAGGCGCTGGTGGAGAGCGGCAACCCCCGACCCTAATTGAATGTCATAGTTTGAGGAGGATCCAAGTGAAAGCAGATCCTGCAGGTGTATTGACGGGAACGCATTATCTGGATGGCGATTTTGCCTGCGGCGAAGGAGCCATGGCTGCCGGATGCCGGTTCGTGGCGGGCTACCCTATCACCCCTTCGACGGAGGTGGTGGAGCGTATCGCGCGCAGGTTCCCAAGGATGGGGGGCATTTTCATACAGATGGAGGACGAGCTGGCCAGCATGGCGGCGGTCGTGGGCGCCTCGTGGACCGGCACGAAATCCATGACCGTGACCAGCGGTCCGGGATTCAGCCTGATGATGGAGAACATCGGACTGGCGGCGATGATGGAGACCCCGTGCGTGGTCGTGAACGTGCAGCGCGGCGGGCCCTCGACGGGACTGCCGACCATGGTCGGCCAGGCCGACATGATGCAGGCGCGCTGGGGCTCGCACGGCGATTATGCCATCATCGCGCTGTCCCCCTGCTCGCCCCAAGAAGCTTTCGACCTTACCATTGACGCTTTTAACCTGTCGGAGCTTTATCGCGTCCCTGTTCTCATGATGATGGACGAGTGTGTCGGCCACATGACCGAAAAGGTAGTGATTCCGCCCGCAGACCGGATCGAGGTAGTGCCGCGCAAGCTCACGGACCAGTCGCCCGAAGAGTTCGTTCCCTACAAACGGAACGGCAATTCTGTTCCGGAATTCGCGCGCGCCGGCGACGGTTACAAGTTTCACACTACCGGCTTGACCCACGACGAGCGCGGCTACCCGATCATGAGCGAAGATTGCCAGGACAAATGCGTCCGATGCCTGGTCGACAAGATCAGAAGCAATGCCGACAAAATCGCGCGTTTTGACGAAGAGGGAACGGATGGTGCCGAGGTAGTGGTGGTGACTTACGGAATCACGTCGCGAGTTGCCCGCATGGGGATTGATTTGGCGCGCAAGAAGGGGGTCAAAGTAGGCGTGATGCGACTCATTGTGGTCTGGCCGTTTCCGGAAAAACGCATTCGGCAGCTGGCGCAGAAGGTGAAAGCCTTCGTGGTCCCCGAGATCAACTACGGTCAGATCGTGCTCGAAGTGGAGCGCTGTGCCGCCGGCAAGGCGCGCGCGATCGCGGTGTCGCACATGGGCGGCGGCGTGCACGATCCGAGCAAAATCTGCAAGGCAATTGTGGAGGCTGCAAAATGAGTACTGAAGTGATAGAACTTGAAGTGGATGCCGAGGAGCACCCCATTGCTCCCTACATACGGATGGAGCGGATGCCTCACATCTGGTGCCCGACGTGCGGCATCGGCACGGTGCTGAAGTGCTTTGTGACTGCCCTGGGACAGGCCAAAGTCGACCTGAACAAGGTGGCGGTCGTTTCGGGCATCGGCTGCACCGGACGCGTAGCCGGTTACGTGAAACTGGACGGCTTCCACGCGACGCACGGCCGCGCGATCCCTTTCGCCACCGGCCTCAAGCTCGGCCGCCCCGAACTGCTGGTTACCGTGTTTTCCGGGGACGGGGATTTGGTGGGCATAGGCGGCAACCATTTCATCCATGCCGCGCGCCGGAACATGGACCTGTTGGTCATCCTGGTGAACAATTTCATTTACGGCATGACCGGCGGACAGAACGCGGCGACGACTCCGCTGACGGCCAAGACCTCCACCATGCCCTTCGGCAATTTCGAACGTCCCTTCAACCTGCCGCACCTGGCCGCGTCGTGCGGCGCCACCTACGTCGCGCGGTGGACCTCCCTTCATATCCGGCGCATGACGAAGGCGTTCAAAGAGGCAATTCAGCGGAAGGGATTTCGGTTCGTCGAAATCATTACGCCTTGTTCGACGTTGTACGCGCGTCTCAACAAGTTGGGCACCGGGCTGGACCTCTTGCGTTCCTATCACGACAATGCCGAGATCCGGCACGGCATTGATACGCGAAACCTCGATATCGGCTTTCAGGACAGGATCGTCTGCGGCAAGTTCATAGATGAGGAGCGTCCTACCTACCTCGACATGATGCGCGAACATTACACCAAGACGCTCGGTGACAAATACCTGCCGATGCCACCGGAAGGGGGGTGGATCCATGGCTAGAACGGAAATACGCATCACCGGCTTTGGCGGCCAGGGAGTGGTCTTATCCGGCTACATAATCGGGCGGGCCTGCGCAGTGAACGCGGGGCAGCATGCCACCATGATCCAGAGCTTTGGGCCCGAGGCGCGCGGTTCGGCTTGCAGCGCGACCGTCGCGGTATCCGACACCGAGGTTCTCTACCCGTATGTCCACAAGCCGGACATCTTTGTGGTCATGTCGGCCGAGGGCTATGCGAAGCATGGCGCGGAACTCAAGGACGACGGCGTTTTGATTTACGAGAAGGATCTGGTCCACCCGGTTTCCAAAAAGGGTCAAAGGGCCTTCGGAGTTCCCTCGACCCGGATTGCAGAATCGCTGGGCAGGACAATCGTACAGAACATCGTGATGCTCGGATTCTTTGCCGCCGTCAGCAAGATCGTGCCTCGCGACGCGATGCGAAAGGCCGTAAAGGATTCCGTTCCTCCCGGAACTGAGGATTTGAATCTCAAGGCATTTGATGCCGGTTACGACTATTACGAGGAGACGTACGGCGGGAAAGGCGAGGCGCAAGCGGAGGAGGCGGCGAGCACGGGGGCGACGGCGTAGAGATTTCGAAGACCGCTCAATTCTCCTGGGAGGTCAGAGAGCGTGGACGAGCAGCCTGAAAACTTGGCAGAGATTGCGGAACAAGCAGAGCAGAAGCGGGCCCTGGTCATTGGCGGCGGCATTGCCGGGATTCAGGCAGCCCTGGACTTGGCAAACGCGCGCATTCGAGTGTCCCTGGTGGAGAAGACCCCGTCCCTGGGCGGCCGCATGGCCCAGCTGGACAAGACGTTCCCCACTATGGACTGCTCGATATGAATCCTCGGGCCTCGGGCCATGGATGCCGGTCGGCATCCGCGCATTGAGGTGATCACGAACGCCGAGGTGGTTGCCTGCTCTGGATCGCCCGGGGACTTCCGCGTGCGCGTGCGCAAAGAGCCGAGGTTTGTTCGGGAAGACCGGTGCGTCGCCTGCGGCGTGTGCGTGGACGCGTGCCCGCAGGTGCTCAGCAACGAGTTTGACGTTGGGTTGAAAGTGCGCAAAGCGATCTATCGTCCTTTCCCGCAGTCAGTACCTGCTGCGTATGCCATCGATCCCGGCTCTTGCCTCAACCTGCGCCTCACCGAGAAGCAAATGACGAAGTTGAGGAAGATACAGCAGGCGAAGAAGCGCCGGTACCCGGAGTATCTGCCTTCGCTGTTGCTTTGCCCTCACTGCACCAACGCGTGCGAGGTCGAGGCCATCGATTTCGAGATGCAGCCGGAGGAGCGCGAGCTGGAAGTGGGCGCGATTCTGGTCGCGGTGGGCTTCCAGGAGTTCGACGCGCGTGAACTGCGCAACTACGGGTATGGACGATTTGTCAACGTGGTGACGAGCCTGGAGCTGGAACGGATGCTCAATGCATCTGGAGTCACTCGCGGCCACGTGGTGCGGCCGTCGGACATGAAGACTCCCCGGCGGATCGTTTTCGTCCAGTGCGTGGGGGCGCGTGGTGAGGGAGGGCGCCCTTACTGCAGCCGCTTCTGCTGCATGAATGCGGTCAAGGATTCGATGCTGATCCGGCAGCACGATCCCGAGGTGGAGGAGGTCACCATCCTCTACACCGACTTGCGCGCGTTCGGCAAAGGCTTTGACGACTTTGTGCAACGCTCCTACGACGAAAAGAGCGCCCGTTACATCCGCGGCCGCCCGGCCAAGGTCGATCGCATCGCTGCCGACGACACGCTGGAGGTGTTTGTCGAAGACACGCTGGGCCACCGTCAGCAGCGGATACCGGCTGACATGGTCGTGCTATCGGTGGCAGCGGCCCCGAACGATGGCGCGGTCGAGCTGGCCAAGGTCCTTGGAATTGAAACGGACAAATACGGCTTTATCGCGCGCAAAGATCCTGCGATCTCGGCTGTCGAGACCATCCGTGAAGGGATTTATGTGTGCGGGAGCGCGGTAGGTCCCCAGGTTATTCCGGACTGCGTGGCTCAGGCCTCAGCGGCGGCTGCCCGCGCCGGGCTGTTTCTGGCCGGGCAGAGGGTCGAAGAAGTTTCCAAACCTGCGGAGCCCATGGATCTCTCCGGCCCGCCGCGAGTCGGGGTGATGGTCTGCCATTGCGGCATCAACATCGCCGGAGTTCTAAATGTGGAAGAGCTGACGCGATATGCCGGGCGCATTCCGGATGTCGCGGTTGCCAAGAACCAACTGTTCACCTGCTCAACGACAGGCCAGGATGAACTCGTTCAACTCATCCGGGAGCATAATCTCAACCGCGTGGTCATCGCCGCCTGCACTCCGCGCACGCACGAGCCGATCTTCCGGGAGACGTGCGCGCGCATCGGCTTCAACCCGTACCTGCTCGAGATGGTGAACATCCGGGATCAGTGCTCCTGGGTGCATGCCAGACAGCCGGTAGAGGCTCAGGAGAAGGCACGGGATTTGATAAGAATGGGTGTCGCCCGCGCCCGGCGTCTGGAGCCGCTCCAGGAAGGCGAGGCGCCCATGACCCACAGTGCTTTGGTCATCGGCGGCGGCATCGCCGGCATTGAGGCGGCGACGGATCTCGCCGTGCAAGGCTTTCCGGTCACGCTGGTTGAAAGGGAGGGCAGGCTGGGCGGCCGTCTGGCGGAGCCCAATGTGAAATACCTCTATCCCAACCTGCGCACGGCCTCCGAGGTTCTGGAGCAGAAGTTGAAACGGCTGGCGGAGAGCGGCGCGCGCGTGCTCCTGAACACTGAGGTGGAGAACATCACGGGCTTCGTCGGGAGCTTTGAGGCGCTGCTGAAGGGCCAAAGCCAGGAAATCCTGCCGGTCGGCGCAATCGTCGTCGCTATCGGCGCCGACCTCCACAATCCCCATGGCGAGTTCGGCTACGGCAAGCTGCGCAACGTCATCACCAGCCAGGAGCTGGAGCGCGCGTTTTTCGAGGGAGGAGAGGCTCTCTCTTTCGGCGGCATTGAGCCCAAGAGCGCTTCATTCATCCTCTGCGTCGGTTCGCGAGATCCCAAGGGCTTTACCGGCTGCTCGCGGTACTGCTGCCCGACCGCGATCAAACAGGCGATGTTGCTGTGCCAGCAGGGCATTAACACCACCATTTTTTATCGCGACATCCGCACCATCTCCACCGGGGCGGAGGAGATGTACCGGGAGGCCAGACGGATGGGGGTCTTGTTCGTGCGCATTCCGTCCGGCCAAAAGCCCGAGGTGATCGGCAAGAAACATGCCCAGGCGATCCGCTGCTTTGACGACCTGCTCGGCCGGCCGTTGGAAGTGCCGACCGACCTGGTGGTTTTGAGTGTCGGCATGAGGCCCCGGCAGGCCGAGACCGCCAAGCTTCACGACATGCTGAAGGCCAGCCTCGGGCTCGACGGTTTTTTCCTCGAGCGGCATCCCGAGCTGGCTCCGGTTGAGACCGTCGTCGAAGGGGTGCTTTTGGCGGGCACGGCTCAAGGTCCCAAAGACATTGTCGATAGCGTAGCGCAGGCTTCGGCCGCAGCCGCGAAGGCGTCGGTCTTCCTTTCATACAACAAGGTCCGGCTCGACCCGGCTGTTTCGGTAGTCGACGAAACCAGGTGCAGGGCTTGCGGCGAGTGCGTAAAAATATGCGAATTTCATGCTCCCGAGCTGGTAGAGATCGGACCCGGGATGTACACGGCCCGCATCAACGCGTCGCTCTGCAAGGGGTGCGGGACCTGCACCAGCTGGTGTCCTTCCGGCGCTATCGCCTCAAAGCATTTCACGGACAAGCAGGTGCACGCCATGATTGATGCGGTTTTCGCCGAAGAGGTGACTCAATGACCGCTGCGACCCAGAACCCGAACCAACCAGCAGCGTCATCTGCCCGGTGGGATCCAAACCTGGTGGTATTTGCCTGCAACTGGTGCTCCTACGCGGGCGCGGACACGGCCGGAGTTTCCCGGCTGCAATATCAGCCCCACTTCCGGATCATCCGCGTCATGTGCTCCGGGCGTATCCAACCCGGTTTCGTCCTGCGCGCTTTCGAGCGGGGCGCCGATGGGGTGCTGGTCTCCGGCTGCCACTTCGGCGACTGCCACTACGTTTTCGGCAACCACCGCGCCGTGGAGCAGTTTGAGAAAACCAAGAAGGTCGTGAAGCTTCTGGGCCTGGAGGATGGACGGCTCCGGCTTGAGTGGATCAGCGCCGCCGAAGGTGCGCGGTTTGCACAGGTTATCAACGAGTTCACGGATCAGGTCCGCAAGCTGGGCCCCAGCCCCTTCTCTAGCAGGGCTGGAGCTGCTTGAGGGCAGACGGAGTGGGGCCGATGGAGGAGATGGCGGAAGCGGTACGGAGAACCAATGCGTGGGCCTGTTACGACTGCGGGAAGTGCACCTCCACTTGCCCAATCTCTCGTAGCGGCGCTCGCTACAGCCCGCGTCGCCACGTGCTGGCGGCAAACCTCGGGCAGCAGCAGGAGATCATCCAGAACGGCAGTCTGAGCAGCTGCCTGACGTGCAGGCTATGCGATGAACGGTGTCCCACCCGAGTTGACTACACTCAGCTGGTCCAAATGCTGAGGGAGTTGACCTATAAGGCGGGCGTGGAGCCTGAGTGCCCGCACGGAGGCGCACTTCAGTCCATCATGCGCATGATGGCGAAGGGGGGCACGCAGCAGGATCGGCTTAGCTGGCTGAGTGACGACTTGAAGACAGAGATGGCGAAAGGGGAGGTCTTCTATTGGGTCGGCTGCAGTATGTATTATGACGCCTTTTTCCCTGAGCTGTCAGGCGGCGCGCTGGATTCGAATCGTGCTGCCCTGAAGCTTTTGAACAAGCTCGGGATCAAGCCGGTGGTTTCCCCCGACGAGCGCTGCTGCGGCCACGACCTGCTTTGGAACGGCGACCGCCAGAGCTTTGAAGCCCTGGCCAAGCACAATGTGAAGCTGGTCGCGGAGAGTGGCGCGAAGACCCTCGTGGCTTCCTGCGCCGAATGCCACCGGACCTGGAAGTTGGACTACGAGCCGTTTTTCAAGGGCGCGCCGCCCCGCATCCTCCACATCAGCGAGTTCCTTTTCGGGCAGGTGGCGAAGCTCGCGCCCAAACCGCGCGACCCATGCAAGATTACCTTTCAGGACCCGTGCCGGCTGGGCCGTCACCTGGGCGTGTACGATCCGCCCCGACAGTTGTTGTCGGCCTTGCCCGGAATCGAAATCGTGGAAATGAGTCACAACAAAAAGGCGGCGACCTGCTGTGCCGGCGGGACGTGGGGCAACTGCGACCGCTATGCCAAGCAGATTCAGGTGCAGCGTCTTCGGGAAGCGAGGGCGACCGGCGCGGAGGTCCTGGTGACGGCATGTCCGAAGTGCCGGATCCATTTCGCCTGCGCGATGAAGGATCCCAAGCTCTCGGGCGAGATCTCAATACCGATGAAGGATCTGGCCGAGGTTGTTGCCGAGGCTGTGGTCTAGCAAGTCATTGCCGAGGGAACCTATGGTTCCTGGAAATGGGAGGCAGGGATGCTCTCTGATTCAACAAACGGGGATGTTCGCGTAGGGGTCTTCGTTTGCGACTGCGGGCTCAACATTGCCGGCACTGTCGACTGCGCGGCTGTAGCGGAGTATGCCAAGACATTGCCCAATGTCGCATGCGTGGTTCGTAACAAGTACACCTGCGCGGATCCCGGACAGAACGAAATCAAAGCTGCGATCCAGCAGCACCACTTGAACCGGGTGGTGGTGGCGTCGTGTACGCCGCGGCAGCACGAGCCCACTTTTCGGCAGTGCGTGTACGAGGCGGGCCTCAATCCCTACCTGATGGAGATGGCCAATCTGCGTGAGCATTGCTCCTGGGTGCACGTGGGGGATAAGCCGGGCGCTACGGAAAAGGCGAAGGACCTGATCGCCGGCGCCGTGGCGCGCGCCACTTTCCTCCAGCCGCAGGAAGAGATGAGTGTGCCGGTCACGAAAGCCGTCTTGGTCATCGGCGGCGGGGTGACGGGCATCGAAGCCGCGCTGCAGCTTGGCGACGCGGGCCACAAGGCAATCCTGGTGGAGAAGGAGCCGTCCATCGGCGGAATCATGGCGCAATTGGACAAGACCTATCCTACCATGGATTGCAGCATATGAATCCTCGGGCCTAAGGCCATCGATGCCGGTCGGCATCGAAACGTCGAAGTGATGACGTACAGCGAGGTGGAGTCGGTCTCCGGCTACATCGGTAACTTCACGGTCCAGATCCGGAAGAAAGCCCGCTATGTCGATCCCAAGTTGTGCAACGCCTGCGGCGAGTGTGTCAAGGTGTGCCCCGTGGTCAAGCCGGACGAATATCAGATGGGGTTCTCCTCGCGCAAGGCCATCTACATTCCTTTCCCGCAGGCCGTGCCCTGTTCCTACGTCCTGAATATGAACGATTGTCTCGGGAATAACCCGATCGCGTGCGGAAAATGCGCCGACGTGTGCGAAAAGCAGGCGATCAATTATGATGACCGCGACCAAATCGTGACCCGCCAGGTGGGGGCCATCATCGTGGCGATCGGACTCCAGCCTTACGACCCCACCGAATTGGATGAATATGGCTACACGCGGTTCGAGAACGTGATCACATCCATGGAGTTTGAGCGCCTGATCTGCGCCGGCGGGCCCACGGGCGGGCACTTCGTGCGCCCGAGCGACCACCAGCGTCCGCTGCGGATCGGCTTCATCCAGTGTGTCGGCTCGCGCAATGCCAAGGTCGGGCGGCCGTACTGCTCCAATATTTGCTGCATGAACACGATCAAGGACACGCTGCTTCTGGCGGATCACTATCCCGACACGGAAAACACGGTCTTCTATCAGGACATCCGAGCCTTCGGCAAGTCATTCGAAGACATGTTCCAGCGGTCCAAGGAGGCCGGCACCAGGTATATCCGCGGGCTGCCGGGCGAGATCGAAGAGGACCCGAAGACCCGCAACCTTAGATTGACAGTCGAGAATACGACCGCCGGCAGAATGGAGCGTCATGAGTTCGACATGGTAGTGCTTTCGATCGGGGTCGTGCCGCCTAAAGATCTGGCCAAGATCTCAGGAATGCTGACGCTGTCGAAGACCTCAGACGGCTTCTTTATGGAGTCGCACCCCAAGCTGAAGCCGGTCGACGCGCCGACGCGCGGCGTATATTTTGCAGGCTTTTGCGAAGCTCCCAAGGACATCAAAGACTCGGTGTGCCAGGCCGGGGCCACTGCCTCGCGCGCCGGCGCGCTGCTCAATGCCGGCAGGATCAAGATCGAAGCGCTCACCAGCCGCATCGATGAAGCTGCCTGCATGAAGTGCGGCCAGTGCGCGGCGGTCTGTCCCTACGGCGCCATCACATGGAAGAAGGGCGAAGTGGCCGCCGTGGTCGAAGCGGCCTGCGCAGGATGCGGGGCCTGCGGCGCTACCTGCCAGTACGGCGCCATCACCATGCGCCATTTTACGGACGATCAACTCATGGCGCAGGTCCGGGCCGTTCTCGCCAACAGGCCGCAGGACAAGGTCTTTGCGTTTGCCTGCAACTGGTGTTCGTACGCAGGCGGCGATATGGCGGGGATCTCGCGCATCCAATACCCGGCTACCAACCGCGTCGTGAGGACCATGTGCTCTGCGCGCGTGGCGCCCGAGATGGTGCTCGAAGCATTCCGCTGCGGGGCTCCGGTGGTGCTGGTTTCGGGATGTCATTACGCGGACTGCCATTACATCAACGCCAACCGCCAGACGGTCAAGCGCGTTCAGAAGCTCTGGGACCAGCTTGAAAAAGCCGGCGTGCGTCCGGAGAGACTGCAGTTGGAGTGGATCAGCGCGGCGGAAGGACAGAAGTTCGCCAAGGTGATGAAGCAGATGGAGGAGCTGCGCAAGACGGTTACCATGGAGGAAATCGAGTTCACACGCAAGGCGCTGCAACCGAAGCCCAAGAAGAAACCTGCCAAGAAGGAGGCGGAAGAAGCTGTGGCAACGCCGTAGGAAATTCGGTGGCAGGCGCCGAATCGCGCGTAAATCAGGATGTGCGAATCACCCTTGGCGCGCCAGAGTCGAGGACTTAAACCCCGAAGGGGTGCGGCAGGAAAGCCCAGGGCGCAAGCCCTGGGAATCGATGAGAAGATAGCGCAAGCCCTGTAGGGGCGAAGCAGCCTGCTCCGCCCTTACAGGGCTCCGATGCGTGGACGAATATTCCCCAGGGCTTGCGCCCTGGGCTTTGACTGCTGGGCCCTTTCAGGGTCCCCTTTTAGCAATTCGGTGCCTGTCACCGAATTTCCCGAGGAGGGTTCGATGGCAGCAACGGTAGAAACCTTTCGCTGCATGATGTGCGGGCACGAGTATCAAGAGAAAGTCGAGAAAGATGAGGACAAAGAGCGCTCCTGTCCCAAGTGCCGCTCCAACAGCATCCGACATTTGAAAAAGAAGGCAAGCGCTACGCAGGAGTGAGTGCGATGGTGAAAGCAGCCGCTGCGAAAGATGAAGTAGTACGCATCAATTTTGACTTCCGCCGGGAGTTGGCCAAGAAAGTCGAAGGCAATCTGGCGAGCTATTGCTACCAGTGCGGCGCCTGCGTCGGCGATTGCCCGGCCACCACGTATAGTCAGGAGTTCAACCCTCGCGAGATCATGCTGAAGATTCTCTATGGTTTGGGCGAGGAACTTCTCGTGCCGGACTCGATTCTCTGGCAATGCACGAATTGCTACAACTGCCACGAGCGCTGTCCGCAGGAGGTGAAGCCCGTCGAGGTCATCATTTCTCTCAAGAACATGCTGGCGGATCGCGGTATCTATCCGGAAAACGTCGCGAAGGTGATCAAGACATTTGAGACGACGGGACGCACGACCCCGACGGGTCCCTTAGTGGACAAGCAACGCGAGAAGTTCGGGCTGCCGCCGCTTGGCGCGGTTCCGATCGGGGAGATACAGGCTCTCATTCGGCCACCGTCGCCATCCGAGGATTCGACTCCAGCGGAAATCAGGCCGCGCCCCGCGCCCCGGCCTGACGCCAAGCGATTCGCCTTCTTTCCCGGCTGTCTGATTCCGACGCGCCACCCTGCAATGGAGTTTGCCATTCGCAGCACGATTCCCAAACTCGGCCTCGAACTGGTCGACCTTGACGGCGCCTCGTGCTGTCCGGACCCGATCTACTTCAAGTCGAAGGACAAGGTCGCCTGGCTGTCGGTTGCGGCGCGCAATCTCACGCTTGCCGAGGAGCAGGGGCTCGACGTCGTGACCAACTGCTCCGGATGCACGGCGACCCTATCGGAAACTTATCACCTCTTGGGGGATGAGTCGTTGCGGAGTAAGGTAAATGCCCGGCTGGCGAGGATCGGACGTCACTACTCGGGAACGAGCCGCGTGCGCCACATTGTGACCGTGCTGCGTGACGTCGCGGGCTACGAAGCTGTAGGGAAATCAGTGGTGCGGCCCCTGGAAGGGCTGAAAGTGGCCATTCACTACGGCTGCCACCTGTTGAAGCCGAGCCGGATCATGCAGGTGGACGACCCCAATGATCCGCACGTGCTGGAAGAGCTGGTGAAGGCGTTGGGAGCTACGCCGGTGCGCCACCGCAACTGGTATTTGTGCTGCGGCAAGGCCTGCCAGACCGACGAGATCCCGTCCAACATGATGCGTGACCTGCTGGGCACCGTGCACGCGGAGCACGCCGATATCCTTTGCCTGATCTGCCCGACCTGTTTCAGCCAGTTCGACCACGGGCAGCTGAAGGTGGCCAAACAGTTCGGCGTCGATTTCCACACACCGGCCATCTACTACCTTCAGCTCCTGGCGTTCGCGCAGGGAGTGCCCTACGGCGAACTCGGTCTTGAGAAGCAGCGCTTCAGCCCCGACTGCCTGCGCAAGTTCGAGAAGTAACGGATAAGCTCAAAAAGCAGCCACAGATTACACAGATTCCGCTCAAGTTTTCCATGAAACCTGTGCAGGCTGCGTCACTTTCGCATTTGCAGACGAAATTGGGCAGCCTGTCCGGCGAATTCGCGATTATTGAGCATGCGTGCGAAGGCGCTGTTGAGGATAATATGGCTTCCATTATCGGCGCCAAATTCCTTGCCGTTTGGTATGGAGTAAACCATAATAGCAACATGAAAGCGACGATCACTATGGACCCCGCCGGCCGATTGGTGCTCCCCAAGCGGATTCGGGAGTCGTTAAATGCTCCGCGCTCAGCCATCTTTGAGGCCGAGGTCTTGGGCAACCGTCTGGAACTGACGTTAGCCGAGCCTGCGCCTGCCAGGCTGCGCCGCAAAGGCAAGCTGCTGGTTGTGCCCAAACAAGGGGTGGCTGCGGATGCCGTCAAGGCTGTCGAAGAGACTCGGAAAGACCGGTCATGATTGAGTTCTTTGACACGACTGTCCTGGTGGCAGCGATGGTGGAGGACGAGAGCCGTCATGAGGCCTGCGCCAGAGCCCTGGAGGCAGCCGACAATGGCTATGCAGCGTCGCACTCGATTGCGGAGTGTTATGCCACTCTCACCGGCGGCAGGCTGGGTGTGCAATTGCCTGCGGCCGATGCCGCGCGTTTAATACGTTACAACCTCCACAAGCGATTGTCGCTCGTCAGCCTCTCTGCTGCGGAATACTTCAAACTGATGGATCACGCCGGGCCGGCCGGTGCTCGGGGCGGGGCGATATACGACCTGCTGCTGCTGGCGTGTGCTCGCAAGGCCAAGGCCGAAAGAATTTACACGCTTAACGACCGCCACTTCGCCGCTTTGGCGCCGGACATGGCGGCGCAAATAGCCATCCCCGGTTAAAACATCAGCCCGCAATGACGTGAGGGCTGAATGACCAATCATAAACCCGATCTCCGTCTGCTTCGTTTAGCGCCGGTCAGCCTTCTGCGGATCTGCCGGGTCAGCGCGATTGCCTGCGCGCGGTTGACCGTGACGTGGTGCGACATGGCTGGATTGCCCGTTGCCTTTTCAAATTGGATTCGCTAGATTGTGGCCTATGAAGTTCCGAGTCATCATCGAGCAAGACGAAGACGGTGTGTTCGTGGCCGAGTGCCCCTCCTTGCCCGGATGCGTTTCGGAGGGCAGGACCCGCGAAGAAGCCGCCGCCAACATCCGCGATGCCATCCAGGGATACCTCCAGAGCCTGAAGAAGCATGGCGAACCGGTTCCCAGCCCGATCACCGAGGAAATTGTTGAAGTGACGATATGACCAGGTTGCCTGTCTGTTCTGGAGCGGATGCCGTTAATGCCTTCCGCAAGATCGGCTACGAGATGGATCACCAGACCGGCAGCCCCATCATCCTGCGCCATCCCAATGGGCGCCGCCTCACTGTTCCCGGCCACCGCGAACTCGCCAAAGGCACGCTCCGCGTTCTCATCCGCGAGGCCGGTCTTACTAAGGAACAATTCGCCGAGTTGCTCTGATATGCTCTTGCTCGCAGCCGTCCGAGGAGCATGCTCGGTGAGACAGGCCAACGGCTGGTTCGGGATTATTTGGCTCTGAGTGTGTCGCTCAATTCTGCGATGCGCAGTTCCAGCTTCTTGAGGTCGCGTCTGATTCCGTAACGGAAGAGCATCTGCCACGCTAAGATCTTCATGAGTCCAACGCCGTGTGCGCCGAGGATAAAGAGGGCCGCATACATGATTTGTCCCTGGATCTGGTACGCCTTGAAGAAGCGTAGCGCGCTGTATGCCGCCACGGCAATGAAGATTATCGACCATATCCACGTAAGAATGGCAGCAGACCGAAATCTGCGGCTGTAGAAGTCCCTGCCAATCGCGCGGAGTGTATCTTCCTTGGACTCGTCGTAACTATCTTCGATAATTCTCCTGATGCGCTCGTCATTCATTTTGTCTTTCCTTTCCAGGAGCAGGAATCGGCGCGTGCGGCATTCCGCCCAGCGATTCCCAGCACTTCCTGAATTCAGCTCGAGCCGTATGCAGACGGGATTTCACCGTGCCTTCGGGCGCTCCGAGGATTTCGGCGATCTCGGCTAAGCCGAAGCCTTCCAGGTAGTACAGCTTCAGAACCACTTGTGAGCGGTGGGGCAGGCGGCGGAGGATGCCGTTGACATCTTTGGCCGTCTCGCGCTGCTCTTGTTCAGTTCCCGATGACGGCAGGTCTTCCGACTCACCCTCCAATGGAGTCCCGCGGCCGTTGCGGCACAACCAGTCTCGCGCCTTGTTGCTCACGATCCGGTAAGCCCACGACCCGAATTTGGCCGGATCTTTCAGGCGGGCAAGTCCCCGGACGATGCCCAGCCAGCTTTCCTGCGTGATGTCCCATGCCGCCTCGGACTGACAGGTCAGATGGTAAGCATGCCACCAGAGGCGTTTTTGCCAGCGGCAGACCAGCATCTCGAACGCCTCGCGGCGCCCGCTCTGGGCATCCATGACCAATATCTGGTCAACAATTTGCTCGGCCGAATTTTGCATTTACGCTTATAAGTCTGTACCAGCCTGCGGACGGTTCACAAGTTTTTCGGAAATACACTGTAAGAAAACGTGTTTTACACTGAGACGCCAGGAGTCCATCCTCATTCTCGGATGGGCTCCTAAAAACGCTGCCGCAGTTCGAATGTCTGGCGTGCCTTCTTGATCAGCTCGCTGGACTCCGGGAAACAGAGCGTCTGCTGACCGTCGGACAAGGCCCGCTCCGGCTCCGGTGCCACTTCATACATTACGCCGTCCGCTCCGGCCATGATGCCTGCCAGCGCCAGGGATTCGACCCAGCGCCGGACGCCGACACCGTGAGAAGGATCAACGATCACCGGGAGATGGGATTTTTCCTTCAATGCCGGGATTGCGTTCAGATCAAGGGTGTTCCGGTAAGCGGGCTCAAACGTGCGGATGCCCCTCTCGCACAGGATCAGCGCCTCGTTGCCGTTGGCGAACACATACTCAGCCGACTGAAGCAGCTCATCCAATGTGGAGGACATCCCGCGTTTCAGAAGGACAGGCTTGTCGACCTTTCCTAGTTCCAGGAGCAGTTCGAAGTTCTGCGAGTTGCGGGTGCCCACCTGATAAATATCCACATAGTCATACATCAGTTCGATCTGCTCCGCAGAGAGAACTTCGCTCACCAGCTTTATCCCGGCGGCTCGTGCCAGCTCGTGTGAGAGCTTCAGTCCCTCGGTTCTGAGCCCGCGAAACGCATACGGGGAAGTGCGCGGCTTGAAAGCTCCGCCCCGCATGATTCGCAGCCCTTCCTGCTGCAAATGCGTGATGATCGCCTGCATCTGCTCCCGGCTCTCGATCGAACACGGCCCGGCAATCAGCGCCAGGCCCCCTTCCGTGATCTCCACCCCGTCTCCCAGGTTGATTGTCGTCGGCACGGCCTTCCATTTGCGCGAGACGAGCTTGTAGGCATCGGAGACTCGGTGGACATCCAGGACGCCCGGGAGAGCTCCGATCACGCGCAGGTCCGGCTCCCCGTGAATCCCCGCTATCAGGTAATGGCCGCGCTGCGTCCGCACCTCGGTCAGACGGCAGCCCAGGTTGTTCAAGCGATCCTTGACTGCGGCCAGCTCACTGTCCGCAACAGCAGGCTTCAGCGTAACGATCATTTACCGAATGCTCCTGGCAAAGCGCGCTGCCTTTTCTTCCAAGTCTCCCGGCTCAAGCAGCGCCCGTATGAATGCACTGCCAATCACTGCCCCGTCCAGATGGCGCGTTGCATGCTCGAAACTCGCCCGATCGGAGATCCCGAACCCTGCAAGAAGCCGGCTGCTGAGTTCCATTTGCCCGAGCTCCTCGAAGAAACGCTCGTGCTCGGGATCGAGCGCGGCACTGGTTCCTGTGACGGCCTCAGCCGACACGACGTAGAGAATCCCCCCGGTCAGCGTATCAAGATAGCGGATGCGCTCGGGCTCTGTGCGGGCAGTGATGAGAAAGATCAGCGGCAGCCCGCTTTGTTCGAAGGCCGGACGATAGCTCTCCAGATAGACCTCGACCGGCAGATCGGGAACGATCGTGCCGTCGATCCCGGCCCTTACAGCTTCCTGCAGAAACTGCTCCACCGGGAATTGCAGAATCGGGTTGAACGCGCTCATCAATATCAGCGGCACTGCGGTGCGCTCCCGCACTGCATGCACCTGCGCCAGAAGTTTCCTGAGCGTCATCCCGTTGTGCAGCGCCCGTTCGTTGCTCATTTGGATCGTCGGGCCGTCCACCAGGGAATCCGAGAACGGCACGCCGATCTCGATGAGGTCCACTCCGCCCTGTGAGAGCGCCAGTATCACGCGGCCTGTGTCGTCCGCTTCCGGAAAGCCCGCCGTGCAAAACACCGCCAGCTTTTTGCGCCCGCTCTTCCGCATCGCCGCCTCAATCCGTGCCCTGCCGCGCATGTGGGTCATGCTTCCTCCCGGCGCAAGTACTTGCTGTAGGCTGCCATGTCCTTGTCGCCCCGTCCTGAAAGACACACCACGGCGACACCGTTCTCGCTGAGTTTGAGCTTCGGAAGATAAGCCAGGGCGTGCGCAGCCTCCAAGGCCGGTATGATCCCCTCGCAGCGCGTAAGCTCCAGAGCCGCCTCAAACGCTTCCGCGTCTGTCACGTTCACGTATTCAACTCTGCCGATGCGACTCAGGTGTGCATGCTGCGGCCCGACGCCCGGATAATCTAGGCCGGCAGAAGCGGAATGCGCTTCCAGCACCTGGCCGTCGGGAGTCTGCATCAGCAGGGTCCTGCTGCCGTGCAGGACGCCGGCCGATCCCAAGGCGATAGTCGCCGCCGAGCGGCCGCTTGCAAGCCCTTCGCCGGCGGCCTCGACGCCCACCAGGCGGACGCTCTCATCCTCCAGAAAGTGATAAAAACTCCCGATCGCGTTGCTACCGCCGCCAACACAGGCCAGGACTATGTCCGGACACTCCCTCCCTTCGTGTTCCCTGAGCTGCGGGCGCATCTCGGAGCTGATTACCGACTGAAACCGCGCCACCATGTCCGGATATGGATGCGGCCCGACTGCCGATCCGATGATGTAGTGCGTGTCTCGCGGATGCCCGATCCAGTCCCGGATCGCTTCGTTGGTTGCGTCCTTCAGCACCCGGCTCCCGCCGCGCACGGGCACGACCTTTGCGCCGAGCATTTCCATGCGGAGGACGTTCGGAGCCTGCCGAGCTAAATCGATCTCGCCCATGTAAACAACACACTCGAGCCCCATGAGGGCGCAGACTGTGGCCGTGGCCACCCCGTGCTGGCCGGCGCCGGTTTCGGCTATGACGCGCGTTTTCCCCAGCCTCTTTGCAAGGAGGATCTGCCCAACCGTATTATTGATCTTGTGCGCGCCGGTGTGATTGAGATCCTCGCGTTTGAGGTAGATCCGGCCCCCGTGGCGCGCGCTGAGGTTTCTGGCGGGATACAGCGCCGTCGGCCGCCCGACATAGTCGCGCAGCAGCGCTGCAAACTCGGCCTGGAATCCGGGATCCGCCATGATCTCGAGATAGTGCTCCTGAAGCTCCTTGACGTTGGGCTGGAGCATCTCAGGCACGAACGCTCCGCCAAACTCGCCAAAAAAGCCCCTTTCGTCCGCTCCGTACTTCACGCGCGCACCTCCGATATCACCTGTCGTACGAGGGCCAGTGCTTTCACCCCCGGACTCGTTTCCACTCGCGAATTCACGTCGATTCCGTATCCTCGTGGATGCTCCGAGGCGGCCTTCACGGCAGCCTTGATGTTGTCCGCCCCGATGCCGCCGCTCAAGAAGAACGGGGTTTTTCCCTGGTACTCATCGAGCCGTGTCCAGTCGAAGGCCGTCCCACTGCCGCCCGCCGCGCGAGCTGCAGCGTCGAACAGAAATCGGGCGCAGCATTCCTCGAACGGCGCCGCATCCACAAACCTGAAGGACGGCCCGACTGCGAAAGCTTTGATGATCTCAATTCCCGCCATCCTCTTCGCAACGGCCCGGCACAGATCCGGTGTTTCCGTTCCGTGAAGCTGTATTGCATGCAACGAGTGCTTTTGCACTGTCGCTTCCATGAGCTCCAGTCCGGCATCGACAAACACGCCGACCCGCCTGATCGAGCAGTCGAGACCTTGAAGCAGTGCCGCATTCAGCGCCGCAGCAAAGCGCGGCGAGCGCGGATAGAAGACAAACCCCATATAGTCGGGCCGCAGCTCGGAAACCGCCCTGATGTTTTCATCATCCCGCATGCCGCAGATCTTGATTTTCATGACTCGCCGCCGTCCGCATCCCTGTGCGCGAGCTGCCTGCGCACTTCGCGAATCAGCCGCTCGCAGGCCGCCGCGGGCTTGCTGCTCCGCAAAAAGCTCTCGCCGATCAAGAACCCATCGAACCCTGCGCGCTTGAGCGCCACGATCTGCGCGGCATCGTGCAGCCCGGACTCGGCAACCCTCGCAATACCCGGTGGAATCAGCGTCCCGATTTCAGCGCTGGAATTCGTGTCGAGCCGCAGGGTATCCAAATTGCGGTTGTTGACCCCAATCAGATCGGCGCATTCCGACGCGGCGCTCTTCAGCTCTTCCTCGGAATGCACTTCCAACAGCACTTCCATACCAAGGTCCCGCGCCAGCCGGGCCAAGGACGCCTGGCTTGCCGGCGATAGGATGGAGGCTATCAGCAGCACGGCGTCCGCCCCGATGGATCTCGCCTCGATCAGCTGGTAATCGGAGATGATGAAATCCTTGCGCAGAACCGGGCAGAAGTTGAATCTGCGCGCCGTCGTCAGATCGTCGTTCGACCCTCCAAAGAACTGGTGATCGGTCACCACGGACAGAGCTGATGCTCCTGCTTGCATGTAACCGATTGAGATCTGCTCAACCGAAAGATCTTCCTTAAGGACGCCAGCGGAAGGAGACTTTCTTTTGATCTCGGCGATCACTCCGACCTTGTCCTGGCGGCGAAGGTACTTACGTAGAGATACCGCCGGAGCTGAGAAGTACGGGCTGCGCTCCAGAAGCTTGACCGGGTAAAGATCCTGCCGCTCCTTCACCTCGCGCCGCTTGTGCTCCACAATCCTGTCTAGAATGCCTTCCACTTCATTCCCCCCTGCTGATGTTGGCGGCGCGCTCGAATACTGCGAGCGCCCGGCCGTCAGACAGCGCTTCCTGCGCCTCCTCGACCGCGTCAGTCAGGCTGCGGTCAGGCGTCAGAAGCTGCAGCGCCAGACCTGCGTTGGCTGCGATCACCGCCGTCTGGCCGGGCGTTCCTTTGCCTGCGAGAGCCTGCCGAAACAAGCGCGCGTTTTCCTCGATACTGGCGCCGCCGGCCAGCTCCTCCTGGCGAAGGCGCCGCCCGCCGAAATCCTCCGGCAGCAGTTGCCGGTCGCAGTCGCGGCCCCATACGCGCACGGCGCCGGTGAGCGACACCTCATCGTATCCGTCCAGCGCATGCACCACTGCGAACCGCACTGCTGTGCGCTCCAGAACATAGGCGTAAAGACGCTGGACCTCGAGACTCCCGACTCCAACCAGGTGCGCTCCTGGACGCGCCGGATTCACCAAAGGTCCGAGCAAATTGAAGAACGACCGGTGGCCGAACTGCCTGCGAAGCAGCGACGCCCGCTTGAGAGCCGGATGAAAAAGAGGCGCATGCAAAAAGCATATCCCGCTTTCTTCAAGCATGCGGCGAAGAAGTTGCGCATCGCTCGTGAGCTTGAGGCCGCACGCCTCCAGGACGTTTGAGGAGCCGCACGCCGATGAGAACCCGTAGTTCCCGTGCTTCACAACCCGCCCGCCGCATGCAGCGACTGTCAACGCCGCGACGGTCGAGATGTTGAATGTGTTCTTCTGATCTCCGCCCGTGCCGCACAG
>Ga0315282_10004461_pt1 | contig 24425 bp, 19 predicted proteins | sample YL17G07_20_MG_FD_203693 | JGI IMG/M metagenome (GOLD analysis project Ga0315282, IMG submission 203693) | Sediment microbial communities from Yellowstone Lake, YNP, Wyoming, USA - YL17G07_20 | ecosystem: Environmental > Aquatic > Freshwater > Lake > Sediment | place: USA: Wyoming | collected... | reverse complement strand
ACAAACCGATGGCGCGACTCCCTCGAACACGTCCTTGCCGACTACCACGCCACCATGACCCAGCTCGGCGCCAACGTCTGGCAGCACACTTCACCTATCAAGAAGGAATGACTTAGGCCGCCACGTTGCCACGCGTCCACGGTCCCGTCTCGCCGCAGGCCGCACTCGGCGCCGGATAGGGACTTCACGAGAGCGGCCACGACCGCGCGGTCGCCAACGAGCACCCGTCCGATGCCCGCGTCCGGCCTGTTCACGACCACGAACGCGTCCGCCGGCGCCTGCTCGACATGCAGGTCGGCGGTTGAGCGCGGCGCGGGATCGTATGCGTACCAATGATCCGGGTCGAGGCCCTTCAGGGACTCGGCGTCGTAGTACCGCCAGCCCGTGACAGTGCCCGGCAGCGCGATGTCCCCGACCCCCGTTATGGTGCGAGTCACTTCTCGGCTGTCGACGGTGAAGACTGTGCCACGGTCATCAACGTACGCCGCCGGCCGACCGTCCGCGGTGCGGTACGGGTAGCACACATCGGCGGGCCAGTCGCCCTCGGTGTCGGGAACGAGCCGACCCTCCTGCCAGGCCCGGGCCTCCGCGAAGCCCTGAGCCCAGAAGCCCTCGGGCCGGCGCAGGCAGCCTTCGTTCGGCCAGGTCAGGGTCGGGATGACGTTCTGCCACCGGTACGCGTGGCGCCACGCCGCATACGCCTGATCGCTGGACGGCGAGGACATTCCGAGGTAGCCGACGTTAGTCGTGTGCGGGGTGAAGAGGTAGGCCGAGACTGGGTGACCTCGGTCGAGCCACTCTCGCGTCCAGGAGCCGGTCGTGTGGTCGAAGCCTGTGCAGTGGCGCTGCGCGAACGCCTCGTAGACGAACGTGACCTCATCGAGCCCCTCGCCCGAAAGCGCCACGTCGGGCAGCGCCTCGCGCAGGTCGCGGTGGAGTTGCAGGCTGCCCTCGGCGCAGTTGAGCCCGTCGACTCGCCCGTCCGCGTGGTTGAAGATGCAAAGCGTCTGGTCGATGTGCACGGCATCGAAGCCGAGCCGCTCGTGCGCCTCCGCGAGCCGGCTCACCAGCTCCTTGCGCCACTCGGCCGAGCCGGGGTGGATGTAGGCGAACTTGATGATGGGGTCGGCGCGGTCCCAGAGCCACCACAGCAGCTCGCCTGAGTTGGGATCGCGAAGCTGGTGAGGGGCGTACTTGGCGTAGAGATCGTTCTTGGGGTCACAGCCGAAGTAGTTCGCGTGCGGCATGACCTTGAAGCCGAGCCGATGCGCGTGGTCGATGAACTCCTTGACGCCGTCGGCCGGGGTGTAGTCGGGGTAGTCGCGGTCGTACTCATGTGTTCGCCAGCTCGGGACGTACAGGATCGTCTGCGCGGGGTCGCACCGCTCGGCAAGTGGGTCGAGCAGCTTCTCATCGACGCCCATCGTGACGCACAGCCGGATGTCACCCACCCATGCCGGCTGCGCTGCCCTTGCAGCCGCGAGGTCAACCTTGGTTGCGAGGAAGTCGCGATACCGCCTCGCCGCGACGCGCCAGTCGCCGCGGTAGGCCGCGAGCACCCACGGGACCGTGGTGCTCCCGGTCTTGTCCGCGAAGGGCGCCTCGTTGTAGCTCTCGACGACCAGGTCCCAGTACCCCGTGCGGTGGCGTAGGTCCACTCCCTTGAACGTGTAGCCCGGATCCTCCGCCATGACGAGGAGGCCTTCGTCCTTGCCCTGGAAGATGACGAGCCCCGCTTCCCATCCGATCGGCCACTCGGTGCGGTACTCCGGCACCGCGGTCGCGGCGGTGAAGTGGAGGCCGCTGGTCGCGGGGACGATCGCCTCGAGGTCGTCGGGAATCCCGCGGAGCGCGAGCGCTATCCCCCTCACACCCGCCGGCTGGTCCTGCGCTGAGCCGGTGAGGACCACCTCCGCATCCGACCGAACCGTGACATCCCACGAGGTCGCACGCGGGTCGACAGCCGAGCTGCCCGCGCGCAGCAGTCCTCCGGTAAGGTCGCCTCCCTGTCCGGACACGATGTCGACCCCCGAGAACGGGGATGTGAAGGACACCACCGCATCCAGGTCATCGTCGAAGGACGCCGGCCCCGCCTGGGCCGGGGCGAGTAGCGCGAGCGCGAGGACGATGTGCATGGTGGCCATCCTTCCGTGTCGCGGAAACGCAGAGGCCCCGCGCCGGCTGCCGGGCGGGGCCTATCGATGGCGCTTTGAGCGGGTGCTGTGCCACGCGCACGGGCGAGCTGCCGCTCGCCCCTACGGTCGCCCCTACGCGTGTGCGCGGGTCATCTTGCCGCAGCAGGTGCGGACCATCGTCTTGCGGCCGCCGACGAAGGTCATTGTGACGCTGACGGGCTTCCCGCAGTAGCGACACAGGCGCGCCTTGGTCTTGGCCTCCTGGCGCGCGGCGACGTTGGTCTTGCTCTTGCCTCCCTTACCCATTCTTGACTTCCTCCTGTGGGCCATTGGCCCGGTGTTGTCACAGAAAGAGCCCCGCCCGAGAGGCAGGGCTCGGTGCTGTCTAGGCCAGAGTGTAGCGCGTGGAGGGCGTGGGAGGCAAGGGGGCACGTCTCGTGGCAGCTACAGCGCGGGGGTGTCTCCATCGTCGGTACGGGGCACATGTCCTGTGCAGCGGCGGCGCAGCGACATTGCACAGCCCGGATCGCAGCACCCGGGACAGCGTTCCCAACAACGGCGAGTCGCGACGCGACGCGATTGGCCGGCGGGCCTAGCGCCGAAGCCTCAGCGCTCCTGCGGCGTGTGTGGCCGAGATCCGATGGTCCGCCCCTGGCACCGATGCGTTTCGGCGCCAAGGGCGGGCTAACGCTGAGGTCTACTCACCTCTATCGGATGAGCAACGTGCCCAAGTCCTCCCACCATGCGACGTCACGCGCAAGTGCGAGAGGGGCTCTAGCTGGTCCCAACAGCAGCGCATTCCTCAGCAGGTGGTAGTCGCGGGCCGCCACGATGCGCACCGGACGCCGGAGCTTCTCGCTGAGGCCATCGTGGTCGGATGAAGGGGCGGGCTTCTCGATGCTCGCATCCAGCTTGGACGCCAGCCTGTCGAGTCGTGCTATGAGGGATCCCGAGCCGTACATTCCTTGTTCCATGGCAAGGAACCTCCGTCTGTATGCGCGACTCGCGCCGTGCCGCGGTCTTTGTCTCCGGCTGCGAGCACGTTAGCTCCACAGCCGGTGGGTGCGCGACGGGTCTGCACGGCGCGCAAAGCGCGACAGGGCATCCCGGTCCTGGAGAGGGACGGAGTCAAGAAGGGGGACTCAATACGACTATTCGACTGCGCCGGATCAACTAAAAACGTCTGCTTAGACATCACAGCCAACATGTGAGCTGCGTTCACGGCTACCGGGGAGCGCGGACCGGGCGGGTCCGCGCCAGCGGAAGGCCCAGAACGTGCCCTTGGCACTTGCGGGCAGTATCCTATTAGGCGATACGGTGGGTCACGCATTGCAGCACATCCTCTCTGGGTGCTGGCACCCTATATTCACTATACTCTATCATACGCCTTGCGTCATGTCAAGCCGGAACGCCCGTTTGCCCCGCTCCTCCCACCGTTTGTCCGCCCCCGGCTCACGACTGCTGGTTCACGTCGGCACCCCAAGGCTCGTGGGGTCCCATCCCACCAGCTCCTTGGACGCCCCAGTACGCCCAGGTGGCGCGTCGCACAGCCCGCACGGCCACGGATCACCATGTGCGTCAGCCCCGATCGCCTGGCCTGATCGGCCTCACTGGCCCCGAACCAGGAAAAAGAGCTTGACGGACTCCTGGGGTGCCTGTTATATTAGGCAGTGACAGAGCCGGTATAGGCCGCAAGGCCGCCTGGCGCCTTGACGGAGCCGGGGCTGGCTCTTCTTATTGTACGTCCTCCGCCGCATCTGCCATTCCCTCGGCAACTCCCTCGGGCTGGGGCTCGCCGCTGTCTTCATCAGCTTCGACAGGCGGTGACACCGGCTGGAGCAGACCATCGTTGCCAACCACCTCGTACTGCTGCTCGGGCCGCCACGGCCCCATAACGAACTCGCCGTAAAGGGTTCGCTCCGGGGCGTCGGGGTCGGGGAGGTCGTAGACTGTCGACCGTACCAGGTTGTGCAGGCGTTCAATCGCCCGGCGATAAGCCGGAGGGCGAACGACCCGCCCGGAGGAGATCTCATGGTATTGCCTGACGCAGGACGCAAACAGGTCCACCACCTGGATGCCCGCCATCGTCATGGAGTCGACGAACAGTGGCGATGGCAGCATACGCCAAGCCCGGCCCTTGGCAGTGCGGTAGAGGTAGGCTTGTACCTGCTTCGACAGTTTGAGATCCGCGCCGTGGCTCTGGGAGTCTAGCACCGGTATTGCGACCCCCTCGGGCCGGTGCTTTGCCATATAGGCGTTGACTCGCTGCAGTAGGAAGAACACCTGGGTGGGCATCCTATCCGGGGCCTGTGCGAGCTCTCTCGTCGGACGTTCCATCACGATGTGGAAACTGACAACACCGAGCTCCACCGCGATGTCGAAGATGGCCTCGACGTACTCCCACTTGGGGCGCTTGCGGTCGTAGGTCCGCGTGTTGAAGACGGCCTTCGCCTTGAAGTCGCGCTCGTTCGCAATGTCCTCGTTTTGGAGGACGTCTCGGCGGACGGCGTGGATCGCCCCGCCAAGCCGGCGGAGCTCGCCGACGTCGACGCCCACTGTGGACAAGACCGGACGTAGGGTGGAGTCCTTGGGGTGGGGGTGACCACTCTCATCGATGAAGAACAGCATAGCGCATCGGCCTCCAAACTGGCTTTGTAGTCGTGCTTAGCAAACGTGCTGTGTCGACGTGCTTTCTAAGCGCCTTGCGGCAACCACAGAGTAGCACAGGCCAGCGTGCCCCACAAGCGCGAGTTGATCCACAACCGCTGCCACCGACCTTCATGCCTCCACACGAGCCTCAGCCCCCTTGCAGGACCCCCACTCCGCCCGGTGAACTCCGCCCACAAGGAGCAATGAGCTGAAGCCCATTGTTTCGCACGTGCTCACGGGGGCGAGACTATGCCAGGCACCTGCACCAGTGACGTTCCGGCGATCGCCGGCGGTACACCCGTCAAGCAGACGCCGTTCGGCAGAGCGACCCGCTACGGCGAGGAGGAGCTTCGCGAGTTGCGCGAGGCCCTCGACCGGGGCAGCCTGTTCTACGCACACGGCATGAAGGTCAGCGCACTCGAGGCGGCGTTCGCGGAGGTGATCGGGGCGCCGGGCGCGGTCGCGTGCTCGAGCGGGACGGCCGCGATCCACGCGGCGCTGATCGCCGCCGGGATCTCGCCCGGCGACGAGGTCATCACGTCTCCCATCACCGACATGGGAACCGTCATCCCGATCCTCTACCAAGGCGCGGTCCCGGTGTTCGCCGACCTCGACCCGCGCACGTACAACGTCATGCCGGGATCCGTTGAGGGCCTCCTCACCCCGAAGACGCGCGCCCTCATCGCCGTGCACCTCGCCGGCAACTCCTGCGACCTCGCGGCCCTTGCCGACCTGTGCGAGCGCTGCGGGATCGTGCTGGTCGAGGACTGTGCGCAATCGCACGGGTGCACGTACAGTGGGCGGTCGGTGGGCACGTTCGGCGACTACGGTTGCTTCAGCCTGAACGAGTTCAAGCACATATCCTGCGGCGACGGCGGCCTGGTGGTGTCGCGCGATCCGGAGCGGCTCGGGCGTCTGCGGCAAGCGACGGACAAGGCCTACGACCGCTCGCCGACGGCCGCGGGCCGCACGCCCACCTTCCTCGCGCAGAACTACCGCATGACGGAGCTCCAGGGGGCCGTCGGGCTCGCGCAGCTCGCGAAGCTGGACGGCATCGTCGCCGCGCGCAGGCGGTGGTGCGGGGCCCTGGCGGAGCGCCTTGCTGGAACGCCGGGGCTGATGCTGCCGGTCGCCACACCGGGCTGCGAGCACTCGTGGTGGCTTTTCATGATGCGCGTCGTACCCGACGAACTCGGTGCCGACGCGGACACGTTCGCCCAGGCTCTCCAGGCCGAGGGCATCCCCGTAGCCGCGCACTACATCGCCCAGTGCGTGTACGAGTACCCCGTGTTCGTGGACCACTCGGCGTTCGAGCGCGGCTCGCATCCCTACGTCGATACGGAGTACCGGAAGGGCCTGTGCCCGAACGCCGAGGCGATCCTCGACACGTGCATCCTGCTGGGCGTGAACGAGGGCTACACCGACCAGGACCTGGAGGACACCGCCCGGGCCGTCCGAAGGGTCGCGGAGTGGTACGCATCCGGTGCGCCCTCACCCCCGCCTTCCCCTTCGGCCCTTCGGCAAGCTCAGGGCTCAGGGTCAGGCACCCCCTCTCCCCGGGGAGAGGCCTGTCCTGAGTCGGCCGCCAGGCCGGACCGAAGGGGGGCTGGGAGGTGAGGGCACCCGATCCGCACCCGCCCTCCACCGAGGCCGAACTCGATGAGCGCCTTGCCGAGCCCACTCCGGGCACCGCCCAAGCGGCGGAAGAGCTTGGCGGCGACCTGATCATCCTCGGGGCCGGCGGCAAGATGGGCCCGTCCCTCGCCGCGCTGGCGCGACGCAGCATTCACGCGGCCGGGGTCTCATACCGCGTTATCTGCGCCTCGCGGTTCTCCGATCCCGAGCTGCGCAAGAACCTCGAGGCAGCGGGCATCGGGACGGTAGCGTGCGACCTCCTCGACCCGGCGCAGGTGCGGGAGCTGCCTGACGCACCCAACGTCGTCTTCATGGTTGGGCGGAAGTTCGGCACCGGGCCCGACGCGGCGGCAACTTGGGCCGCGAACTGCGTCGCGCCGGCGCTCGCTGCTGAGCGGTACCGCCGCTCGCGCACCGTGGCGCTTTCCACGGGGAACCTGTACCCCCTTGTTCCGGTGGAATCGCGCGGCGCGAACGAGGAGACGCCGGTCGGGCCGGTTGGGGAGTATGCGCAATCGTGCCTCGGGCGCGAGCGCGTGCTGGAGTACTGCTCGCGGCGCCACGACACGCCGATGACGCTCATCAGGCTCAACTACGCGACCGACCTCCGGTACGGGGTCCTCCTCGACATCGCGCAGAAGGTGCGGCATGGCGAGCCCGTCGATCTGGCGATGGGCTTCTTCAACACGATCTGGCAGGGCGACGCGAACGCCGCGATCCTGCGGGCCCTCAGCCTGTGCGAGAGCCCGCCCGCGGTCCTGAACGTCACCGGGCCGGAGGTGCTGTCCGCTATGGACGTCGCCACCCGCCTCGCGGCGCTCATGGCGGCGCCGGAACCCGTGTTCACCGGTGTTGAGTCGGGACAAGCTCTGCTGAGCGACGCGTCGCGCTGCCACGAGCTGTTCGGGCGGCCGCGTGTGTCGGCAGAGACGCTGGTTGAGTGGACGGCGAACTGGATCCTGTCGGGAGGCCGGGCACTCGGCACACCGACCCACTTCGAGGTGTGTGACGGGGCGTTCTGAGAGCAGGGCGACGGCCCCCTGCGGACGAAGCAGACGGTCCGCGACACCCACCTCGCGCAGACAGGGGGAAGAGCGGCGTGCGAGCCGTTACGAAGGTCACCCTCGCAGTGGTGATTCTGTGCGTCGCCCTCGCCTGCGGCGTGGTCTGGCACCGCGCTGCCGCAGGCCGTGCTCTGAAGGCTCAGAGCGAGCGCGCGCTCACGTTCGTGCTCGACGACCCGAAGGTCACATGGAACCACGTGTGGCCCGTCATGTCCCTCGATACCGAGGATGCCCTACGCCGGGCCGATCCCGGCTACTTCGCCTATCCGAAGACCGACGACAGCCGGTATGCACGCCATCTGCTCACGGCTCCTGGCATTGCGAACGTAACCGCCACCGCCTCCGCCAGCACGCTGACCATCGGGGACGTGCAGCGTGAGCTCGGGCCGGTTGAGCCGCTGACAAGCGGGTTCGAGCTGACGGAGGCGATCCTTGTGTGGTACCGCTACGGGGCCGTCGACATCGCCACCGACCCTGGCGGCACGGTCCACGTCCTGCGCGTCGACGGGCCCCGGTGGCACGACCTGGGGCTCTGATGCCGTCAGGGCGTCTGGCCGCCATACGCGAAGGACCCAGCGCATGCGTCCGGGACCTCCGGTCGCGCTCACCGAGGGGAGCTTGCACGCACGGCAGGGCGCGTTCCGATCACGGCGCGCGCGCTGTGGGACACCGGCCAGGCGGCCGAGGCGGAGCTGCTCGGAGCCGGCCTCTAGGTGGCCCACTCCGCGGCCGCGGGACCTCATCCGGTGGCCGCGCGTGATTGCGAGAACCGCCGCGCAAGCTCGGCGTTCTTGGCGATCTGCTTCGGGTCGTGCTTCGGGAACATCCCGACGCAGACCCCGTCAATGGGCTTGATGCTCTCCAGCGCGAAGCGGAACGCCTCCTCCGCATCCCTCCGACCGGCCGCGAGGATCTTGTAGCCTATCACCGGCTTCTCGATCTTCCGGATCGTCTCGACTGCGTGCGGCGGATCACCGTCGCGCCAGTCACCGTCCGGCACGTAGAAGCACTGATAGTAGAACGATGTCGGCAGGCCCGCCTTCTCCACCTCGGGATGGATGTCGGGCCTGTGCGATGCGAGTCCGGCCGGCACCCCGAGCCCGCGGATGAGCTCGACCCACTCCGCGAGCTTGTCGAGCTTCCCGTCGCCGTACGCCTCCTCGACCCGCCCTCCCTGCACGAACACTGCGTTGGCTCCCCCATCAACGGCCGCCCGGATGTCATCCTGCATCTCCGCGACAGGCCTGTCGGGCTGCGCGAGCCACGTCCGCAGCTTGCCGCCCTCGTCGCGGTACTTGCCGTACAGCTTGATCCACCGCTCGTACGACGGGGCCGCGACCGCGGTGATCCCATGGCTTGCCGCCTCGTCGAGCACCTCGCAGATGCGCTCATCGGTGTAGTACTCGACCATCTCGCGGCTGAGTTCGTCCGAATAGTGCGAGAACCCGAAGAAGGGGTTACTCCCAAGCACGAGCCGCGACACTCTCAGGTTGCCCAGCTCGATCTCGGGCACCACGGCATCGGGGCCGTCCTGCGCGGGCCCGCCGGAGGACGAGCCGACCATTGCCGCAACGCTCGCTCCAACGGCGGTCTGCTTGACGAAGTCCCTGCGTGTTATCTCGCACTCCTCCGTTCGGGTCCCAGTCCGGATTCGGGAAGTGACGGCTGGTCCCCTCTTACCTAGAGGCAGGGCGCGATCCGCGAACGAATGCTCGACTCAGAGGACCCAGAGGGAGGCGCTTGCGTGCGGAATGCCTCGGCCATGAGCGTGGCTGTTATTGCGCTCGCCTGTGGAGCGGTGTACGCCGGAGGTGATCAGGCGGTCGTCAAGGGAGTTGATCGCTACCGCGTGGTTGAGCCGTCCTTTGAGGGAGTCCGCGTGGTGCTGGCTCACCATGGCGCGAGCCACTCCCCCGCCTATGTCCAGGGCATCTCCGGCGCAGCGTTCCGGATCGCCGGGCCGTGTCCGTGCGCACCGACCTGCAGCGGCGCGATGGGCACCGAGGATCTGGCTCGCCTTATGGGCCAAGGGGTGGAGCTCGGCACGGTGAGCGGGGCCGGGGACGAGCGCCGGGCGAACTGGCTTCGCGTTGCGGAACGCGTCAAGACAGAGCTCGCCGCAGGCAGGCCGGTGCTCGTCTGGAGCGCCTTCACCAACTACGAGTGGGACGTCGTCTGCGGCTTCGACGAGGCGACGGGTGAGTGGCTGGGCTATGGGTCGTACGCCGGGGGAGCTGAGCCTGCCAGAGGCCCCATAGCACGGCCGGTCGACTTCTCCGACGTCACTGACGCCCTCGCCATCTTCATCGCCGGGAAGGCGGACCATTTCGACGCACGCGAGGCCGAGGTGGCCGCTCTCGAGGCCGCCGTGCGCCATGGACGCACGCCCGCGGACCGGTACGTGACAGAGACCGACTCGGGCGACGTCGGGTGGCTCTTCCGCGAGGGCGAGTGTGTCTACACGGTCTGGGCCCGTAGGTTCGAGAGCGATGGCGGGCGGATCCCCGACGGCGGCTCGGATCGCTACCCGCTGGGAGTCTACTCGAGCACTCACTCCGCGGCGGCTGAGTTCCTGCGTGAGATCGCGCCGAAGTACCCAAGGGCCCGGGGCCACCTCGAGCGCGCCGCCAGTCACTTCGCCGCCGATGGCGCGGCACTCATGGACTGCTACAACCGCCTCTGCGGGCGGTGGGAGGGATGGCGGGAGTCGAACCCGGGGAAGGCCGCGCGCATGGCGCAGCTTCTCCGAAGCGCTCGCGCTGCCTACATTGAGGGCATTGATGAGGTCGCGGCGGCGCTGGAGATCATCGATCCCGATCGTCTCGCACGCGCGAACCGGAGAGCAGTGGTCAGCCGCGACGGCGGCGTGGTGACTATCGAGGGCATCCGCGGGCTCTTCTGGGGGCAGGGGAAGGACTGGACATACGCGGGCGCGCTCGAGGCAGCCACCAAGGTAACCGAGCACCCCTACACCTACGCCGAGATCATGGGCCTGTCGGGCCTGGCCTTCGGGCTAAGATGGTGCAACGATGACACCAAGACGCAGTGGTGCCCGTCTTGCGCGTGCGGCGAGGGGCCCATCGAGGGAGCGGCGCTGGCCGAACTGTCCGGTTGGGAGATGACCGGGGAATGGGCCGAAGGGGCTTCCCGTGACCCTGCGGCCACGTGGGCCCGCTTGAGGTCGTCGATCGACGCCGGACAGCCGGTGCCTGCTTACCTGACATGCTGGGACGTCGGCATCATCACCGGCTATGACGGGAACGGGCGGGTGCTTATCGGCAAGGAGTACTCCGATGATGGGCGGACCGTTGCGGTCCCCGTCGAGAAGCTCCTTCCATTGCGCATCTACCTTGGCAAGTACAGGCAGCCACCGCGACTGCGTGAGACGATCCGCACGGCTCTGGAGCGCGCCGTCGCGCAGTGGAACCAGGTGAAGGGTGACTGGGGGATCGAGGGGCGCGAGTACTGGTATGGCGAGGCCGCGCTCAGAGCCTGGATCGCTGACCTGAGACGCTACGGGGCAATGCCCGACCAGACCCGCGAGAAGTTGCGCTCACTCGACCCATGGGTGTACGGCCACCTCTACGACGCCCGGCGGGCGGCGACGAGCATCTTGCCCTTGTGGGCTCGCGCGACCGGGGGCAACGCGGCGTCGGCTCTCGAACGGGCTAGGGCGGCGTATGCGTCGGAATGCGAGGTGCTGGCGCCCTTCCTGCCACCCAAACGCCCGGCGTCTCCCGAGGGAGAGTGGACGCCGGCGGACGTCGACCGCGAGATCGGGATTCTCGAGCTGGCATTGGCTCTGGAGACTGAGGCCGCCGGCGAGTTGGAGCAGGCGGTACGGGCGCTGCAGGACGAGTAGGGCCAATACAGGGGAGCGCTGCGGGCGCAGCCGCCCTAGCGTGACGCGGTGAAGCGTGCAACGGGGCGAGCGGAGTCGGCCTCGCGGCGTCGAGTCAAACGACCGGCCCGGTGCCGCTTACCGTGACCACGCGCCATCACGCGTGGCCACGCTCTACGTCGGACCTACCCGTGAGACACCCCACCGTCAACGGCGGCTCGGAGCGAACCTGGCCGACCAGCGTACCGCTCGGCTGGTGGGCGATTCGACGAGCACTCGGGTGAGTTCGCCGCGATCCGCGGACACTATCCGGACACCTGCTCGGTGGTCCTCGGCCGAGGTCGAGAAGCCGGTCAGCATCCACCTGTGCGGCACCGCGATGCGCAGCTCATACGGGTCTCCGGCAACGACCGCGCTGGAGCCTGAGAGCGTGCGGCCCGCCTTGTCCCACTGCTCGTGGCGCACATCGACGATGCCCTGTGTAACGTGGCGCGAGGTGCTGAGCAGCATCGGCCGGCCGAGCGTCGGCCTGACCGCGAGGACGGCGCAAGAGCGCGCCGGGACGGCCACGCGGAGCCGCTCGCGGAAGGGCTCGAGCGGCCGGTCGGCCCAGTAGTCGAAGGCTGAGTACTCGGGCGCCGGGTCGAGCCCCATGCGCTCCAACGGCAGGTCAAACCGCCGCTCGTCGCCGGACCAGTTGAACAAGCCGACGACGTCCCGCCGGACGAGCCCGCGCTCGTCGGTGAGCAGCCACACGCAGGGAATCGGCTCCTCGAACAGGTCCACCGGCCGCGGCAAGAGCCCGTGGCTCGGCATCGTCCGCGTGAGAATGGCGAGCCGCTCGGCCGGGAGGCCCTTGAGCCACTCGCTGCTCATGTTGAGCTGGCCCGTCACCGCGACCCATGAGCAGATGAGCCTGGCCTGGTCGAGCGGTACCTCAGGGCGCGCGTAGACCGGGTCGGGGTCGTTGTACCAGACGCGCCCGTTGAGGAAGTAGTGCCTCGATCCGAAGGTCGGGCCGCGCAGCAGGCCATTCCAGTCCCAGCCGTTGTCGGGGCCGATGCGCATCGCGTCGACCAGCCCGAAGGCCCCGCTGTAGGAGCGCATGTTCTGCGGGGCGCAGCAACCCAGGATGAACACCTGGGGCCCGGCGGCCTCGCGGATGAGCTTCAGCCCGTCGCGGTACGCCTCGATGTTCGTTTTGGCCGGGTCGTCGAACACGGCGTCGCCCATGCCGTCGTCCACGTAGCCCTCGTTGACGTACCGCAGCGGGGTCCCAGTGCCGGTCCACAGCCCATCCATCTTCAGGTACCCATAGCCCCACTCGTGTGCCATCCGCCGCACGTTCGAGCGGAGGTACTCGCGCGCCGCCGGGTCCGTCATGTCGAGGCACGTGCCGCCCCACTCGGTGTCGTAGGGCGTGCCGTCGTCGCGGTGCACGAACCAGTCCTGCTTGTCGGCGAAGAACGGATCGCTTGCCGTTCCCGCGAAGGGCATGAACCAGAGGCCCGGCATGAGCCCGAGGGTCCGCAGGTGGTCGGCGGTGGGCTTCATGCCGCTCGGGTACGGGCCGTCGGCCGCGTTGGTAGCGAACACCTTCCTGGGGCCGTTGAGCTGCGCCCCGGCCTGCCACCCGTCGTCGATCTGGAGTACCGAGAAGCCGAACGGAGCGAGGTGCGTGGTGGCGAACTCGCCCTGCTCGGCTAGCTGGCGCTCGTCGGAGGCGCCCGCGTGATACCATGTGCAGTAGCCGGTCGGCTGGGGCGGAAGATGGATGCCGCTGACCCGCGCCACCGCATCCGCCCAAGCCTCCAGACCCAGCCGCGCATCATCGAACCAGCCGATCGCGAGCGTCTCGAGGGTGGCCGTCTCGCCCGGCTCGATCCGGAGTCGGCCATAGTCAAGTCTCGCCCGGATCGTCGCGCTGCCTTGGTCCTCGCCGGGGAAAAGCACGCCACTGCCTCGGTCGAACGTGACCCAGCCGGCGACCACTCCGTTGCGGCCCTCCGGGTCCGCGACCGCGAGCCAGGCGTAGCTGCCCGGCGCTGCCGCCGGCGCGTGCAGGCCGCCCGTTCCCAGCGTCCGCAGCGTGCGCGCGGGGGCCCCAATGTCCAGCCTCGCGCCGATGAGGTCCACGCTTCGCGGCACGAGCGCCTCGGATGCCGCGTTCGCGACCGAAGTGCGGATGAGCGCGAACGGCAGGTCAGGGAACAGCATCACCTCATCGCTGAACCCCCCGTCGCGGACGACTTGCAGGGCTTCGCCGTCGCCGAACCTGTCGTGCCGGACGGCGGCCTTGCGAGCGTCCGTCACGGCCGATCCGAGCGTCCCGCTCACCAGGAACGCGCGCCCGGTGCGCGCGTTCGCGATCGTGAGCTTGCCCGTCCGTCGATCCAGGCTCACCTCGAGAAGCTCGGTGCCGATCACGATCTCAGGTCGATCGTCGGACGCCTCGGCGGCCGTGAACAGCGCGCACCAGACAAGCTGTGGTGTGACAGCGATCACGTCGCTACTCCCTCGCGCCGTCCCCAGGGGTGTCCTTGCGGATACGCGGTCCGCAGAGCCTGCGTGAGCCACCGGCGGGCCGTATCATCGAGGAGCGGCCAAGCGGCGGCGAAGTCGGCCTCGTCCTTGGGCTGCCGCTCAACGCGTGCCTTGTAGAGAAGCTGGATCTCGGGGGCAAGGTACGGCACACCGTCTGGTGTCCTACGCCCGAGGTCGGCGATGGGCCCGGTGATCGTCGGGTTCCGCCGGAAGACCCACTCGTCCTCGTGGTCCTCGGCCAGCATGAGCTGCAGCAGCCAGGGCCCCGTCGGGTGGCGCCGGCACCAGATGTCGTGGATGCCTCTGGTCAGGTACTCTCCGGGCAGCCAGGGGCGCAGTCCGAGGGGCTTCTCGGCGGCGAACAGGTTCCACGCTCCGAGGTGGCGTTGCACGGCAAGCTGGTCTCGGCGCAACACCAGGACATCCGTGTCCGCGTGCACGCGTGTCTGCTTGCCGACGAACAGGTCGATCGCCCAGCCTCCGGCGATCCACCACGGCACCGCCAGGCCGTCGAGGAGCCGCAGGACCTCGTCGGGGTGCAGCGGGTCCCACTCGCCGTTGTGGCTGGCCGGATCCTGTGGACCTACCGTCCCCGTCACTCACTTCCTCCGTCTGAAGAGCAGCCCCGACCACGTGTCGTCAACGGAGCAGACCTTGTAGTCGACCAGGCCGGCATCGAGACCGGCCCGGCGCACAGCATTCTGCGTGATGTCCGACGCCAGCGCCGATGTCTTCTTCGGCCAGACGATCCACAGAGGCGCGTCGCCGGCGAGGCGCCCCGCCGGCGCACTGGGGGCCTAAGGCCCCGGGAGGTCCATCGGGTCGAATGCCATAGTGTAGAGCTCGACTGGCGGGTCGGGGGTGTACTCGTAGTGCGACCAGCACCAGAGCTGGCTGAGCCCGGCGGGAATGGTGAGGTACCCCAGGTACAAGCGCCCCTCAAACATGACAGCTCGTGGCTGCGCGCAACGCGCGCCCGCGTCCGTGAGCAACTGCGGCTTCCCCCAGGTCTTTCCGAAGTCCGGCGACCGGGCAGCGAACAGCGGGCACGAACTGTCGCGGTCCGCCGCGTACACGACGACCAAGCCAGCCTTGGGATCGACCGCCGGTACCGCGTACCGCGCGTGGGGCTCGTTCAGGATCTCGCCCAGGCTCGTCCACTCCTCCCCGTCAGGGGACCGGTACAGGTACACTGGGCCGCGGAACACCTCGACGTCCGTGGCCGCGCCCGTGTACGAACCCGTGGCCGTCGCGAAGAACCCCTCCGACTCTGACCACGTAAGGCCGGCGCGTATGCCCGGACCGAGCTCCTTCGTCCTCGCCCAGTCGTGCGATCTCCAGTGCCCCCAGGACGTGTGGCTCACCTTCACGCTACAGCCACCATGCGACGAGGCCAGCCAGACCTCCGAGCCAACGAGAACCGCCGACGGCTGGAGCGCGTTCTCCGCCACATAGTCGCCCGGCCACCTGGGCTCGAGGTTCGGGCGGTCGTAGCTCGGGAAGCCCATGTGCGCCACGACGTCGAGCAACACGTCATCTCGTGCGTGCGCCGCCCTGAGCCAGTCATGCGAGTCACCATGCTCCTGCTGGATAGCCAGCATCTCGTCCCCGCGCTCGAGCACCGCCACAGTCGTCCCGTAGGCTAGCGCGGCCTCCAGGAGGCCGAAGGCCGTCGTATGGTCTGCGTGGGCGCGACCGTCGGTATCGAGGTAGCAGATCCAGTTGACGTTCCGTCGAGCATCGGCGTCCTGCCTGCCGAAGACCCAGAAGAGGCGGGGGTCGGGCGCCAGGTACACGTCCATGGCCTCGGTACTGGCCTTCCAAGGGAACTCCATCCGCCACGTGTCAAAGAGCGGAGTGTCCGCCCTCCCTCCCAGGCCGCCGCCCGCTCTGACCGACTCGGGCGGCTTCAGCGCAGCCGGCTCTGGCGTCGCGCGGCCTTCGCTCACCTCTGCGTCGGCCCACTCCGACACGCCGCTCTGCGCAACCGGTGCGGCGCTGAGCGTCTCGGCGCTCCCGCTTTCCGCGTACGTGCCAGTCGAGCGGGCGGCCGCCCTGGTCGATCGTGGGGCCTGCGCCCGCTCCTGGCATCCGAACGCAGCGCAGACCAAGGCGAGGCACAGCAGCGCCATGCGCGCTGCAGCAGGGCAGCGCGCAGAAGCTGGGTATCTCATGCGATCACACCCTCCCGCGGCTCACGCCTAGTCAATGCCCACGAGCTCGAGATGGCCGTGAGTGTTGGAAACCCAGTGCCAGCGCTCGTCACTCCCCCACCAGTACTCGCCGACCGGCCATGGGTCCTGCCGCCACACCGGGTCGTTCGCGTTGTAGTTGGCCCCCCGGTACCCGCTGTACGCATCGATCGCCAAGTCCTCGTAGTCGTTCAGACTCTCGGGGTACCCTTGTTCCTCGTTCACCGCGACGCAGTACGAGGGGTCGTAGAGGATGCTCTTGGTCGTGCGCCAGGCGATCGCGTGGTCGTGGAAGTACTTCTGCACTGGGTTCGCGGTTCCATGTGCGCCGATGCCCTGCCCATTCAGGTTCTTCACGTGGAAGAAGGTCCAGTTCGTCCAGCCGGGATGCTCCTGGCGCCACCAGTGGTCCCCGTTGGCCTGGTCCCCGGGGTAGACCCTCAGGTCATCCACGGAGTCGTCCCCCTGTGCCCCGAGAAGGCTCTGGAACAGGAGGAACCAGTGCCCGCAGCGGCCCCGCTCGTAGACGAGTAGGCTGTGCAACGGATGCTCGTCACCCCTGTCTCCCGTTTGGTAGAAGTCGGGCGGGGCGCTGGGGAGGCGCCCCGCCTTCAGACGTAGCGCCTACGGCGCGGGCAGGTCCATGGAGTCGAAGGCCATGGTGTAGAGCTCGACTGGTGGGTCGGGGGTGTGCGTAGCTATGCCCGCCCCGCGAAGCTCGGCCAACCCAGTGGGGATCGTCAGGCACCCGACGTACAGCCGCCCGGCGAACATGACCGCCCGAGGCTGCGCGCACCGCGCGGTCTCCTCCGTGAGCAGTCTTGGGTCACCCCAGGTCTCGCCGAAGTCCGGGGAGCGGGCCGCGAACAGCGGACACGAGTCGCCACGATCGGCCGCGTACACGACAACGAGGCCCGCCTTCGGATCGACCGCGGGCACGGCGTACCGCGCCTGCGGCTCGTCGAGTATCTCGCCGAGACTCGTCCACTCCTCTCCGTCCTTCGACCAGCACAGGTACACTGGGCCTCGACAGGCCTCCACCGCCTTCCCGGCCCCGGTGTTCAGCCCGGTGGACGTGACGAACAACCCGTCGGTCTGTGACCAGGCGATCCCCGGACGTATCCCCGGGCCCAATTGCTTCGTTCTGGCCCAGTCGTGCGACTTCCAATGCCCCCACGGGCAGTGGCTGACTTTGACGCTGCCGAACTGTGAGGAGGCGAGCCAGACTTCTGACCCAACGAGCGCCGCTGACGGCTCGCGTGCGAACTCCGCAACGCTGTCCCCGGGCCAGCTTGGCTGAAGATCGGGCCGTTCGTAGCTGGGAGGGCCCAGCCTTACCGACTGAAGGAGAGTCTGCCCGCGCGTGTGCGCCGCGCGAAGCCACGAATGCGAGTCTCCCGGCCTCTGCTGGATCGCCAGCATCTCATCGCCGCGCTCAAGCACCGCGACGGTCGCCCCATACGCGTAGACGATCTCAAGCACGCCGTCGGCTGTGGCTACGGGGGACCCGGGACGCCCGTCAGGCTCGAGGTCGGAGACCTGACCAGTGTATCCCCATTGCCGGTCATTGTACGTGCCGTAGGCGCAGAAGACGCGCGGGCGCGCGTCCACGAGGAGGTCCATGCACAGTACGCTCGCTTTGCTAGGGAGGTCCGTTCGCCATGCGTGTGGGAGCGAGTTGCCCAGGCTCATGTCCTGGCCTGCGCCGACAGCCCCGGAATCACCCAGGCTGGTGGGCCCAGTCCCCGTGGTGGCCCTGCCCTCCTCGCCACCGGGGCGTGCCGGGGCACCGGCCCCTAGTGGGGTGGGTGATGTGGCCAGTCGGCCTTCGCTGTCCGAGGACCCCGCGTCCGACGGCGGCCCAGGAGCGGAGGCGCCCGGGGTGGGCGTCGCGCCGCGCTGCTCGCACCCCACCGTTCCGCAGGCGCAGAGGAGAGCGAGTATCGGCGCGGCAACGCCAGGCCGACGCCACATCCGAACTGAGGTTCTCATATCATCACTCCCTCCTGCACCGCCCCTATGGAGTCTCTACGCCTGTCAGTTCAAGATCGTCCTCGGTGTTCGGAACCCAGTGCCACTCCTCGTCACTCCCCCACGAGTACGGATGCGGGTAGGGCCGACGGGCGCTGTACGCGTCTATCGCCAGGTCCTCGTAGTCAATGAGGGCCTGGGGGTACCCGCCGGCGTTCACGGCGATGCAATACGAGGGGTCATAGAGGATGTTCTTGGTCGTGCGCCAAGCGATCTGGTGGTCCCCGAAGTACTTCTGAATTGGGTCGAGGGTCGCGTGTGCCCGGGCGCCCGGACCGCTGAGCTTCTTGACGTGGAAGAAGGTCCAGTCGGTCCACTCCGGGTGGTGCTCTCGCCACCAGTGGTCCCCCGTGCGCCTGGGAGCCAGGGTAGACGCCCAGGCCCCTCACGGAGTCGTCTCCATGCGCCGCAATGAGGCTCTTGAACAGCAAGTACCAGTGCCCGCAACGCCCCCTCTCGTAGACGAGTATGCTCCGCAGGGGCCACGGGTCATCCTCAACCGTGGGGAAGAACTCGTCGTTGGTGCCGTGTGGCGGGTCGTGGCACTCGCAGTCGTAGTACCCGTACAGCGGCTCGTAGTCGAAGTGGAAGTGGCTCCAGATGGCGTCGAACACGTAGTCGGCGCATTCGCCCCCAGCGGCCCAGTTGCAGGAGTACTGGAAGAGCTGCTTGTACGCCTTCTGCAGCCCCGTCGGGGTCGCCAGCGTCCGGTAGATCGTGTGTGCCGTTGTGCCCAGCGACTGCCAGGGCCCCTCCGGGCCTGTGGAGGACCACTCCCAGTTCCACGTCGCCGCCGAGTCGTCCTGCATGACGCCAACGTTGTTGGGAAGGGCGTCGACTGTGCTTCCTTGGTAAGCGGCGACACCTCCTGAGGGGGTGAGCTGGGCAGGCGCGAAGCCGCCGAGCGTGCCCGTCGCCCTCACCCAGATCGGGCCCTCGGGGACTCCGATGAGGCGCGTCTTCACCGCAACATGCGTGTTCCGGACGAACGCTCCCGGCTCGCGCTTGGGCTGGGGTGTCGCGTATATGTCGTACTCCGGCTTCCCGAGGTAAGGCCGCTTGCGCAGGTGTTCCTGCTTGACGCGATAGACGGTCCACTCGGGCGTCTTGTCGCCCGGGCCCACCCGGCCGATTCCTTCATCGACGCCGCTGTTGGGCGGGTCGTTGTGGGGGTCTTGACCGTCGTCCGGGCGGACCGGCCAGTACATCTGGATCCGGGGCTCACGGAACTCGACATCCCAGAGGTCCACTCCGTTCGATGCCAGGCTGCGCCCGTGCGGAACGTACCACTTCGGCTCGAGCCCCCGGTTCAACAGGCCCTGGGGTAGCGTCTGCTTCGTGAACACGACGGCCCAGTACTGGCCCGCGCAGATCAGGCGCCCATCGACGATCTGCGCCGGCACCTCGAACGCATCGGTCTGCCACGTGCCGGGCTGCATGCGCGGCGAGTCGGCGTCCCACGACCACAACTCGTCATGTCCGGGCCCGAAGATGACGACCCGGCACACCCCGACCTGGCTCAGTAGCTCGTAGGTCACCGTTCCGGAGATCGTCTGGCTCTGTTCGTCAAGCTGAGGGTCGAACACCAGGACCCGTGCGGACTGGCTCAGCTTGTCAGAATCGGGCCCGCACTCACCCACGATCGAGCATGTGTCGGGGTGCTGGGCGCCGTTCGGGGTGTAGTAGTGCTGTGCTGTAACCTGGTACGTGTACAGGCCTAGCCCCGCGTGAGGCATCGGCGGGTTGCATGAACCATCCCAGGCGACCTGACACGTGCCGGGATTGTCCTGCCGCCCTGTGATCGTCTTCACGACGGTGCCGGACAGGCTCAGCACCTGGACCGTGACATGGAAGTGCTGGTCCGGGATGGTGTCCGGGTATGGCCAAGCGCGATGGATGGCCTCCCAGTCTAGCAGCGGGTCCTCAGTCTCCGGATCGGGGTCATAGAGAAAGGCCAAGTCCTCCGGCTCGGTGTCGGTGGGGCGCAACACAGTGTTCTGCACCGTGGCCTCGATCTCGTTCGAGTACGCGAGGTACCCCTGCCCTCCGGGAGGTTGGACCTGTACCTTCGCCCTGAGCTTGATGGCTTGGTTCTGGTGCGGCCACGTCAGCCACTTGCACGGCACGACCTTCTTGCCGAGGCGCACGAACGGGGCGAAGACCTGCACGTTGTCCGCGGTCTGCCATGGCCCTTCACCAATGCGCTTCTCGAAGCCGGTTACGTTCCACATCGGGTTGGGGCCCTGGGGGCCGATGACCTCCAGGTCCCACGCGTCGCAGACGATGTCGCTGTCGGGGACGAGAACGAGCACATACGGCGATGCCGAGACCTGGCAGACCTTCGTCGCCTGAGCCTGCTGGCCCGCGTACGTCGCGACAACGGTGGCGCCGTACTGCCCCTCGGTGGCGTAGGTGTGCTGAAGGGGGTTCTGCGTGAACTCCCCGGTGCCGTCGCCGAAAGTCCAGGTCCATCCGACCGATGCGCCGTTCAGCGGCTGGCCGTACCAGAATGCCTGCGCCTGGAATGTCGTGGGTTGTCCAACAATGAGTTGCGCCGGGTTGCCTTGCGGACTGGTGATGCTCACGGTCAGTTGAGCGGAAGCGGAAGGCACAAGCACACAGGCTAGAAGACACGCCAACGCGACGACGGAACGGAACGCATGATGCCCATACATGCGGCCACCCTCTTCGTGCATCGACAGCGAACGCATTGGCCAACCACATGGCCTGTACCTATGTGACGCTTGGGGAGGGCGGATGTTACGATGAGATCAACGATCTGTCCGCGGTGTACGTCCTCGTCACTGCCCACACCGTACGCCATAATGCACCTCGGCACCTCAGCGCCGTGGAAGGACCAACCGGATGCCACGAGTACTCATTCTGTTCGTCGCCGTCGCGGGAACCGCCTTGGCGCAGGAGGCTGAGCCGCCAGCCGGGTGGTCCCCTCTGTCAGACCTGCCACGTCTCGGGGGGCCGGTCTTCGAGCGCTCCGCGAGCACCGATCCGACAGGCGCTAACAACGACTTTCGGCCCATCCCGCCGGGCGGCACGATCACGATCTTCGAGCACTCCGGGCCCGGTGTCATCCGCAAACTGTGGTGCACCCTCGCAGCGAAGGAGGAGAACCACCTCCGCAAGATCGTCGTGCGCATGTACTGGGACGACGAGACGAACGCCAGTGTCAACGTGCCACTCGGCGACTTCTTCGGGCTCGGCCATGCGCAGTATTGCCACTACGTCTCGGCGCCTATGAACGCGGCAGTCGGCAAGGGCCTGAGCTGCTTCTTCCCGATGCCCTTCTCGAAGTCCGCCCGCATCGAGATCGAGAACCAGGGCGACCAGGAAGTGCGGAAGTTCTACTGGCAGGTCGACTACGAGCCGGTGCTGCCGCCCGGCGATCTAGGCCGGTTCCACGCGCAGTTCAGGCGAGAGAACCCCACGGTGGCCGCGCCGGGCACGGGGCCGGAGGATGGGTACCTGCTGCTGGATGCCGAGGGCAAGGGTCGCTACGTCGGCTGCGTGCTCTCCGTGCAGAGCCTGGCGCCGCAGTGGTGGGGCGAGGGCGACGAGTTCATGGACATCGACCGTCGGCGGATCGCCGGGACCGGGCTCGAGGACTACTTCTGCTGCGCGTGGGGCTTCACGCAGCCGTTCTGGGGGCAGTCCTTCGGTGTGCCGTACGTCGAGCCCAGGAAGGAGCCCGAGCGCGCAACAGCCTACCGTTGGCACCTCGACGATCCCGTGTTCTTCGAGAAGTCGATCCGCATTCTGATGGAAAACGGCTCCCAGAACGAGCGCGCCGATGACTGGTCGAGTGTGGCGTACTGGTACCAGACCGAGCCGCACAAGGAGTTCGATCTCATCCCTGTCGCGGAACGGATCCCAAGGCCGATGGCGCAGGTCGAAGGCCCGAGCCCGGAGAGCGTCGAGGTGCCCGGCGCGCCGGCCGCCGAGCAGCCCAGGCGCCTCATCCTTCCGCCGCCTGAGGAGGAGCCAGGCCCGTCGCCGCTCGCCGCGGCGCTGGAGGCCGTGCTGCTGCTTGTGTGGTTGCCGGCGGCGCTCTTTGGAGCCGGGTGGTGGTACGTAAGGCGCGCCCGAAGGTGAACGGCCGGGCGCCGCGGTATTCTCTCTGGCGCGATCCTCGAGGGCGACCGTCCGTCGATCCCGCACGAAAGGGCTCACCCGTGTCACTGCGCGCCCGTCTTCTGTGTGGCCTTGTGTTGGCGGTAGGGCTGGTGTCCGGCGCGGCCGGCCTGCGGTCCATCCCCGCCGCGCCACCACCGCCTGAGCCCGAAGTGCAGGCGGCCCCGACGGACCAGCCACTTCTCGCGGACGACGTTGTGAGCCGGCTGAATGACGCGTACGGCCGCAGAGAAGAGAAGCCCAAGCCGCGCGAGACCTCGCCCGAGGTAGAGCGCGGGGCCGAGATGCTCGCGGACGGAGACGCGGCCGGCGCCGGTCGGCTGGCGCGCAAGCGCCTCGAAGCCGATGCGAACGACCCCGGCGCACACTACCTCCTAGGCGTGGTGCTGGCCCAGGACGGCGACCGGCCGGAGGCGCTCGCGGAGCTGTCCCATTCCTTGGTCGCGTGCCCGTCGTCGGGCTCTGCGTGGTACTGGGCAGGTCGCTGTCTTGAGGAGCTCGGCTGTTGGGAGGACGCGGTGAAGGCGTACGAGGCCGCGGTGGCCGGGCAACCACCGGACCGGCGCGCGCCGAAGGTTCTGCCGCCCCTCAAGGCGCGCCTCGACGGCAGCCGTCCCCCGAGAGGCGAACTGGCGAAGCATGAGCCCGAGCGCGGGTGCTACGTGGGCGCGTTTGTCCCGACCTTCGACGACAACCTGGGGCACATCGCCGACTTCGTGGAGCGGACGGGTAAGCGTCACGCGAGCTTCATAACCTACGTTGGCTACGGCATGCCATTCCCTCGCGAATGGGCCGACGCGGTCGCGGCGCTCGGGGCAGCGCCTCACATTGCCTTCGAGCCCAACCGTGGGCTGGCCGAGGTGCGCGATGCCGAGTATCTGCGTCAGTGGGCCCGAGAGGCGGGCGAGTTCGGTCACCCGATCTTCTTGCGGTTCGCGTCGGAGATGAACGGGAAGTGGGACGCGTGGCACGGCGACCCGGCGACCTACAGGGCGAAGTTCCGCCTTGTCCACGACGTAATGGAGGAGCTCGCGCCGAACGTCGCGATGGTGTGGACGGTGTTCGAGGAGCCGCTCTGGAACATCGACTCCTACTACCCGGGCGATGATGTGGTGGACTGGGTCGGCGTGAACATCTACAGCGTCTACTGCCACAACGGGTCCGCGTCGTGGCCCGCCCGGGGCGAGGATCCGGTCGACTTCCTCAGACCGATCTATGAGGACTTCGCGGGTCGCAAGCCGATCCAGGTTTCAGAGTACGCCGCGACCCATCGGTGCTACGCCACGGGCAAGGACTGCGGCGCATGGGCGGTCGGCAAGCTCGAGCGCATGTACTCCGCCCTGCCGGTCGAGTTCCCCCGCGTGAAGGGGATCAACTGGTTCAGTTGCGACGCGGGCGAAGAGGGCCTGGCGCACAACGACTACTCGGTGCTAACAGACCCCGACGTCCTGGCCGCCTACCGCAAGACCATCGCCGACTCCTACTGGCTGAGCGCAGTGGGGGAGTCGTGGTCACCTCGGCCGGCGTTCCTCACCGACGCTCCCGCCGAGACGGAGAGCACCCCCGGCCCGGAGAGCTGACGCTCCGCCGGCTTAGGGCATCGCGCCCTTGGAGTGCATGTAGACCACGATCCCGGCGGCCAGTGCTGCCGCGAGCAACGCGATGATTGCCATACCGATACCTCTTCCTCCACAGAACATGTGCAGCACCTCCGCATCCTGTGACGTCCAGCCGGCGGTGAGGTGGCGGGATGGAGGTGCCGTTCGCGGGCGGCGAGCGGCATGGAGTAGCGCCGGGGCCGCTAGGGTGTCTCTTGGACGTGAGAGCGGGTGGTCAGCGTGTTCCCAGAGATTCTGATGGACCACTTCAGGAGCCCGCGGAACGTCGGGCCGCTGGCCAACCCGGACGTCGAAGGCCTCGCCGGGGTCGCATTCCAGGGCACCTTCATGAAGCTGCAGGCGGAGCTCGATGGGCGTATAATGAGAGGTAACGTTCCAGTGTCACGGGTGCGGGCCGACGATAGCCGCCGGCTCGATGGCAACGACGCTCCTGACGGGTAGAAGTGTCTGTGAGTGCGGAAGTCTCGACGAGGCCACGCTAGACGACGCGCTTGGGGGTGTTCCGCCACATAAACACCACAGCCTTGAACTCACCATCCAGGCAGTGAGGGCGCTCCTCTCGGCCGCTT
>Ga0315282_10004459_pt1 | contig 24426 bp, 26 predicted proteins | sample YL17G07_20_MG_FD_203693 | JGI IMG/M metagenome (GOLD analysis project Ga0315282, IMG submission 203693) | Sediment microbial communities from Yellowstone Lake, YNP, Wyoming, USA - YL17G07_20 | ecosystem: Environmental > Aquatic > Freshwater > Lake > Sediment | place: USA: Wyoming | collected... | reverse complement strand
TTGAATCTTACATTGAAAGCACTATAGTCCAGAAAGTAGGCTATAACGCTGTTTCACTTACCTCCAGCATGGCTTATTCAGAATCAACAGTTAGACTACAATCATTATTCAGATCGCTAACAGATTACTTCACATACTCTGAGTCTTATACAAGAATAGCAGGTTTATTCAAATTCTTATCAGACTATTCAACCTATTCTGATTTAATTAGTAGATTCCCGATAAGAATAACGTCTCTATCAGACTATCTTACTTATAGTGATTCAATATCAAGATTACAATCATTATTCATGTCCTTAACAGAGTCTATAACTTACAATGATCTATTAACAAAAATAACAACCGCAGTTTATACATACTATCAAACACTCTCAGACTATATTACATACTCAGAATCAATAAGCAGATTTACAACCTTATTCAAATCTTTATCTGATTATACAACATACAATGACCTATACGAAAGAATAATAACAAGTGTAAAGTCATTATCGGATTATATCACATATAACGAAGCAAATGAAAAATTATCCTCATTTTTCAAATACTTAACTACTCCAATGACTTATAGCGATATTTTAGCGAAAACAACAACCGCTGTATACACATATTACCAAGAACTCTCAGATTCCTTATCTTTTAACGAAATAGTAAAAAGAATTGGAGAATTTAGCATAAGTGTATCAGACTTCTTTAGAATAGATGATATAATTTATTGGTTAAGACAATCACTTTGCTATTTTATATCATCTGAATCATCCTGTGTATCTAGTGGTTGTTATTGGTGTTCAGGTTATTGTCAAGCAAACACATGTCCTACACCAATTACACCTCCTAGCGGTGGTGGTGGAGGTGGCGGAGGTGTAATACCACCAGGATTTGAAGCAGCAGTTCCAATATCGCTTTCAAACAACGTAATAGAAGTAACACTTTATCCTGGAGAATATCAGATAATCTCTATAGGAATTACAAACAATAAGAGAGAGGGTACAGAAGTTAGCTTATCTGTTGAAGGCGATATTTGGCCATTTACCTTGTTCGAAAAGGATAAAATAACTATAGGTTCAAAACAAACAGAGTATGCAAAAATAAAATTCTTTACTATGCCAACAACAATCCCTGGAATCTATAGTGGTAATATAATTATAAAAACAGCTGATACTACTCAGAAAATATCTGTTATACTTAGAGTTGAGTATGAAAGAGAGAAAATATTAGATATAAAAGTAGATACTATAACAAAAGAGGTAATTCCAGGGCAAAAATTAAAATACCAAGTTACTCTATACAATTTAGGGTTAACGAAGAGGATTGATGTGTTTATTAATTATAGCGTAAAATCTGTAGAGACCGATGAAACAATAGCAGTTGATAAGGAAACAATGGCTGTAGAGAATTCGCTATCTTTCTTGAGAATAATGGACATACCTGAAAACGTAGAACCTGGTTTATATACGATTGAAGCAATCGCTTGGTATGAAAATAAGTCAGCATCTTCAGTTGCATCATTCAGCGTCGTGAAACCACCTTGGATTTATAACCTATTGCTATCAATATTTACCAATTGGATAACTTATATTATTTTGTTCATTGCAATTCCTTGCTTTTACCTTGGTTGGAAGGCTTATGAAAAATGGAAAGTAGGGAAGAAGATTAGGGCAAGATATATTAGACCTATTAATCTTAACAAGTTGCCAACAAAAGGATTATGGTTAGGAAAAGTAGCTGAAACAAATAATAATGCATTCTTTGATGAAAGCAAGTTAACAACCCATATAATAATAGCAGGAGGAACAGGCTCTGGAAAAACTGTAGCTGGAATGATAATGGCAGAAGAATGTTTAAAGAAAAATATACCTGTAATAGTATTTGATCCAACTGCACAATGGACAGGATTTATAAGACCTTGCAAAGATAAGGCTATGCAAACCCTTTATCCCAAGTTCAGAATTAAACCGGAAGAATCTAGAGGATTTAAGGGAACCATAGTTCAGGTTAGAGATCCATTCTTAAAGGTAGAAGTTGAGAAATATATAAAATCAGGAGAGATAACTGTATTTGTTCTTAACAAGCTTACACCTGATCAGCTTGATTATTTCGTTAGAAAAACTGTAGACTATATGTTTACTGTTCCTTGGCCAGAATCTAGACAACTAAAAGCCTTGATAGTGTTTGATGAGGTTCATAGATTGCTTCCAAAGTATGCTAGACAACTTGGAATTTCTGTTGGAGGTGGAGAAGGATACTTATCAATAGAAAGAGCATGCAGAGAATTTAGAAAATGGGGATTAGGATTGGTAATGATATCACAAGTTTTGTTAGACTTTAGAGGCGCGATAAGAGCTGTTATAGCAACAGAATCACAAATGAGAACAAAATATGAGGGTGATATAGAAAGAATAAAAACAAAATACGGATGGGAATATTCAACAACAATTCCAAAACTAGAGGTTGGAAACGGAATGATACAAAATCCAGAGTATAACGATGGAAAACCTTGGTTTATAAGATATAGACCACTGCTACATGATACATTTAGACTTACTGAGGAAGAATTAAATAAGTATGAAGATTATACGAAAGAAATAGAAGAACTTGGTAAAAAAGTAGAAACATTAAAGGGCAGAAATGTGGATACTTATGATATGGAGCTGGAACTTAAGTTAGCAGATGATAAAATTAAAACTGCTCAAATGCGTATGGCTGAAACTTACATAGAATCTGTTAAATCTAGAATAAAGATTATAGAGGAGAGATCTTAAAATGCCAAAAACTGTAGAAGAAATACTAAGAAAAGAAGGTGTAATTAAAGAACCTCCTAAAGAAGAAAAAGAAAAAATAAAATTTGAAGGAGAAATAGATTTAAGAAAAATTGTAGTAAGCATAGAAAAGCTCCAAACTGAAGTTAACACTATCAAAGACTTTAAACAGCAAAATGATGAAGTAGTAAGAGAGCTAACAGAAAAAATAGGGGAAATAAGGTCTTTATTTTTCCAAAGAGAGAGTTTAATAAAAGAAACTGAAACTAAAGTTAAAATGCTTGAAGATACAGTCTCTGATATAAGTCCATCAAAATATATGAAAGAATTAGAAAAAAGGAAAGAAGAAACTTTAGAATCACAAGCAAGAATTGAAAAATTAGAATTAATTGAAAAGAATTTAACCACTAATTTAAACAACCTAAAGCAAACAATGCAGAATATAAAAAGCGTAGAAAATCTAGAAAAACTATTAGACGAGATTCAAGAAAATGTTTCTAAAAACAGAGAAATAAAAGCTGATATCGAAAGAAGCGCTGGTAAGTCTGAAAGGTTTTATTTTGAGATGGAAAATAGAATCAAGGAATTTGTTGACATAAAAGAAAAGACAGACAAATTAGATGAACTAGCAAAAGAATTAACTAAATCTATTGACAACATTAACATAAGACTTGCAGGTTTTGTTTCGAGAACTGATATAGAAGACTTGAAAAAAAGCTTTAACAGCATAATTTCTTCTAATAAGGAGTTTATTGAAAGTAAAGTAAAAGAATTTGAAAGTTTTCTTAGCATACCTTCAGAAGAAATAACAAACAGAGTTAATCAGCTTAAAAAACGCAGGAGTGAGGTTTCTAGCCTTTTATTAAATATTGAAGATCAGTACAAAAAAGTTTTTATTTCAGAGAAAACTTACAATGAAGTTAAACAACAAAATGAAAATATATTAAAGCAAATTGAAGAAGAGCTAAACCAACTACAAAGTGGTGAGAGCTTTACATTAAAATCTCTGCCTTCTATACTAGGCAAGCTTGAAGACAAAGCAAATATCTTGGAAAGAAAACTAGAAGATCAATCAAAACGTATAGATGAATCTTTAAAATCTATGGAATCAGACTCAAAGTTAGCAGACGTTACGCAGGTAGTTAAAATGCAAACTGATATGTTAGATGACGTTATAAAGAAGATTAAAGAATTAAACGATAAAACAGCAAGCTTATCTACAGGTTTAAATTCTTTTGAACTAAGAATAAAATTCTTTGAAGTTTTAGATAACTTAGTCAGAGTAGATAACTCTAATGATATTAATTATTATTTAACCGAGCTTGAAGATCTTATTTTAAGTATGAAAGGCAACAATATCTGGGATTCTCATAGAGAAGATTTAACACTAAGTCTGTTAACAGATATAGCTGAAAACTGGAGAAAATATGGTTATAATGAAATAGCTAGAGTATTTGATGAAGAGATAGGAAAAATAAAATCTCCAGAAAGTCATAAACATAATCTAAAGTATTAGCATGCTTAGAAAAATTTTATATTTAGTCTTATTATTTTGCATTTTTTCTAGAATAACACTCGCAGCTTATGAGATAGATGCAGTAGAATATCCAAAAGAGATTTTAATTGAAAGGGGGTGGATGAAATATTTTAATGTTGTTGTAACAAACAATGGCGACTTAAATCTTAATAACGTTACAATTTCCTTTGATGGAGAATTTCCCCAATGGTTTGATACCCAAAGTAGCGTAAGTACACTACAAGTAAACAGCAATGCAAGCTTCCTAGTTAAATTAAATGTGCCTGCTAATGTAGAGGCAAAAACATACCCCTTTATATTAAATATAAAATCAAAAGAAGTTACTAACACCAAAAGTTTTACTGTTATAGTATTTAAGTCAGAAGCAGATGCAATGCTTTATCAGATTCAAGAGCTAGAAACCGAAATCGAAGATACACAAAGAGATGCAAACAGAGTTGAAAATTCAGGAAAAAATGTTACAAGTGCTACAAATGATTTAAACGAAGCAAAGAATTATTTGGATATATCAAAAGATTATATTAATAAGGAAGAATATGAAAATGCAACTGACTTGATGATAAATGCAGAAAATTTAATAAAAAAAGCTACTTACGACTTATCAATAGCCCCACCAAAAGCATTAGTAACGCCTTCTGGATTTCCATTTGAATTCACCATACCTATACCAATCATAGCGATTATAATAATTTTTATTTTTAGTTTAAGAAGTAGAAAGAAGAAAGCTACTACCATAAAGCAGCCTGTAGTTAAAATAAAAGAAATTGGATTAGGAGGGAAAGATGTAGAGAATTTGGAGAATGAATTAAATGATATTGAAAACTCTAGAAACTTAGTGGAAGAGGAATTTAAAGAAAATCTAATATCTAAAGAAAGCTATGATGAATTAAAAGAACGATATGAAAGAAGAATTTCAGAATTAAAAGCAAAGATTGAAAGGAACAAAAGTATTTAGATTATTTTTAAAAAATAATTTATTCTATACAAGCCTTAATAAAACCATAAAACAAAGGATTAGGTCTTAATGGCCTTGAAGTAAATTCAGGATGTGATTGTGTTGAAACAAAATATGGATGATTTTTCAATTCCATAAACTCCATTAGAATACCATCAGGAGATTTTCCAGAAAAAATAAGGCCATTTTTTTCTAAAATTTCAACAAAATTTGGATTAACCTCGTACCTATGTCTATGCCTCTCGTAAATTTTTTCTTCATTATAAATTTTTCTTATCAAACTGCCTCCTTTTAATATAGCAGGATAAGCTCCTAACCTCATTGTTGCTCCGTATTTTGATTCTTTGATTAAAGAAACTTGCTCAGGAATAAAATCTATCACAGGGTAAGGTGTATCAGCATCAAATTCTGTTGAGTTTGCTTTATTTAAGCCACAAACATTTCTTGCAAATTCAACAACTGCTAGTTGCATGCCTAAGCATAAACCTAAATATGGAATTTTATTTTCTCTAGCATATTTTATAGCCTTAATCTTTTCTTCTATTCCTCTTTTTCCAAATCCACCAGGCACAATTAATCCGTCTACATCTTTTAGCGTTTCTTCAATTTTTTTATCAGAGTCTAAACTAGAAGATTCTATCCATTTTACCTTAGCCTTTACTTCCAAATAAGGTCCTGCATGCTCCAAAGCTTTTAAAATGCTTAAATAAGAATCGTGAACATCTGTGTATTTACCAACAATACCAATTGTCACTTCTTTTTTAACGCTTTTTATTTTTCTAATATATTCTTCCCATTCAGAAAAATTTAACTCGGGTTTAACATTTTTTGGTTCTAATTTTAAGATTTCAAAAACAGATTTATCTACTCCATTTTCCCTTAGAATTAAAGGAATTTCATAAATGTTGCCTAAATCATATAAGTTATAAATCCTTTCTACAGGAACATCAGAGAAAATACTTAATTTTTCTAAAACGTTTTTTCCTACTGGGTTTTCTGATCTGCATATTATTATATCAGGTTGAACTCCTAATTCCATAAGTTTTCTTATACCAAGTTGAGCAGGCTTGCTCTTAAATTCTCCTAAAGAACTAGGTTGAATAATGTAAGTCACATTAACAAAACAAACATTATCTTTACCCTCTTCATATCTTAACTCTCTAGTAGCTTCTATGAAATAAGAATTTTCTAAATCACCAACAGTTCCTCCAACCTCTACTATAACAACATCCGCACCAGTTTTAACAGTCAGTTCTCTTAAGAATTTTTTGATTTCACCAGTAACGTGCGGTATGAATTGAACGTCTCTCCCAAGATATTTTCCATTCCTTTCCCTATCTATTATTGTCTTGAAAATTTTTCCAGCAGTAAGATAATTATCCTTGGTTAGATCTCTACTAATAGCTCTTTCATAAGATCCCAAGTCAAGGTCACACTCTGTTCCATCGTTTAAAACAAACACTTCACCATGTCTGTAAGGGTTTAATGTTCCAGCATCATAATTTAAATATCCGTCAAATTTTATTGGAGAAACTTTTAGGCCATGACAAGTTAATAAAGTTGCTAAGCAGCTTGAAAAGGTTCCTTTACCAACACCAGACATTACACTTCCAGTTATTATTATAAATTTTGTTTTCCCAACCTTGTAATTCTCTGGAAAAGAACTATAAAATTCATGCTCTACTGATTGTTCAGAAACATTTGTGGGCATACTAAACTATATTTTTTCAAACATATAAATTTTAAAGTATTGAAAACATAAGTTTAAAAAATAGATTTTTAAAACCAGATTACTAATTATCTATATGGTTATTGAAATAACTGCTGATACTGTAATAATATTTTTAGCATTCGTGGTTATAGTCTTCGTCCTCTATAAGACGTTTAAAGTTATTATAAAGGCTTCTTTAATAGTTTTAGCAGCATTTACCTTTCCTTGGATTGCTCAATACATTGGCTTGCCTATAAGGGCTAGCCTTGAAATGGGAACCATGTTTGCTTTTGCTGGATTTGGTTTGTTCATGCTCTATGAGTTTTTTAATTTTATTGTCCAGCTTTTTAGAATTTTAATGTGGCCATTTAAAAAGAAAAAAGTGAGCTAATGGAAGTAGAAATTAAAAGAAAAATTGTCCATGCCTTAGGCATTTTTACAATATTACTCATCCAATTCTTTGGAAAATACAATGCGGCAGGCATAATGCTGATTGCTACGGTGTTTGGCTTTTTGATTGCAGAGTACAGGAAAAACAAGAAAAAATACAAATTATTAAAAATAAAGCCAGTTGATGAGTTTGAAGATTTTGTTGAGGATGAGTTTAAGACCGTGGAAAGGCCAAATTCGCTACCATTTAAAGGAGCAATTGAATTTGGGTTAGGATGCTTTATTGCAACCATAGCATTCAGCGAAAAAATAGCAATAGCATGCATAGCTGTTTTAGCACTGGCAGACTCATTGTCTACGTTGGTTGGTTACTACTTTGGAAAAAATAAACTACCAATAAATAAAAAGAAAAGTTGGGAAGGCAGCATAACCTTTTTCCTTGTATCAATTTTCATATTAATACTTTTTACAAACCCAATAAATGCTTTTATTTTAGCCTTAATTGCAACCTTTGCTGAAGCGCTTCCGTATATAGATGATAATCTATCGATTCCTATAGCCCTTGGAGTTTCAATGAGCCTAATAATTTGACATAGAAGAAAACTATATAAATAATGAGAAACTAAGTGTTTTTATGTTAGCTCAATTTGGTGGAGATTGGGTATCAACTATAATATGGATTATATTTTTTATTATTACTATCTTCTTTGGACCAAGGCTAATGACAACTCAAACAATTTTACAATTAGAAAAAGAAGCAACTGAATTGGAAGAAATGGCTGAAAAATCAAAAAACTATGTAATTAAGGCTTTATCTAAAAAATCTAATTCAAAGCTAAGAGAAAACGTTAGTAACTTTTTAGAATTTTTTACGATACTTCCTGTTTCTACGGATCCATATGGCGTGATGAAAAAATTAGACCATGTTATAAAAAATTCTGACCAGAGATTTAATTATTTTGTTAATCAAGTTGCACCTGATTTCTCGACAGCTAAGAAAAGAGACATTAAGAATGCCTTGGAGGGAGCGATGCTGACTTACCAAGTTGCAAAGATTGTTAGGCATTACCTAGAACTAATAAAGAAATATAAAATGTTCCAACTGGCAATGGTAATCCAGATGCAGATACCATTAATAACCAGAATAGCAAAGGCTTCCATGAATGCAACCCATGCTTTTATCGACGGCCTACCAATAGGCGATGGTGTAGGTTCTTTAACAGTAGCAAACTTAATGAAAGGCCAACCAAAAATATTCAAGGAAGAAGAATTTGCTGTTGTTGAAACTAATTTTGCTGGAAGAAAAGTCTTTGTTTCAAAAGCTGAAGGACCAGGCGCATCAACAGGATTTCCAGGCAAATTCTTCATAAAGTTCACTAAAAATCATAAGATTGATAAAATAATTACAGTTGACGCGGCTTCCAAATTAGAAGGTGAGAAAACAGGATCGATAGCTGAAGGGGTGGGAGTAGCTATGGGTGGAAGCGGTGTAGATAGGTATGAGATGGAAGAAATTGTCACTAAAAGAAACATTCCTTTGGATGCTGTTGCAATAAAACTCTCTGAAGAGGATGCATTAGAACCTATTAAAAAAGATGTTTTAGATGCTGTTCCAAAGGCAATAGAAGCTGTTAAGAAAGCTGTTCTAAGGTCTGGAAAAAATGAAAAAATATTGATAATGGGAGTTGGAAATTCTTGTGGCATAGGCAATGATTTTGACTCTGTTGCTAAGACTGAGGAAAAAATAAAAGATCATATAAAAAGAAGTGAAGAAAAGAAAAAAGAAAGAAGAATGTTCAAGATTTAAAAGAAGTTTGGAAAGGTTTATAAATTATCAAAACACATCTCTCAAAAGTGATTTTATGGGTTTAAGACCAGGAAGATGTTATCATTCGTTAAAGAAAAAACCTTATACAAGAATATCAATACATAGGCCTAGAATAAGCTATGTAAAGGGTGTGCCTGCAAATAAGATTCACCAGTTTGAAGTTGGTAAAAAAGGTAAATATCCTTTAATATTCTTTTTAGAGGCTAAATATGATATTCAAATAAGGTCTAATTCACTTGAAGCAGCAAGAGTTTCTATAACCAAATATTTAACCAAGCATTTAGGCGAGAATGAATTTTTCTTAAAAGTTCTAGTTTATCCTCACCACGTCTTAAGGGAAAACTCTATGGCAACTGGGGCTGGAGCTGATAGATTTTCTGAAGGAATGAGACATAGCTTTGGAAGACCTATTGGACAAGCAGCTAGGGTTAGAAGCGGACAAAGAATCTTGGTTGTTCAAGCGCCTGAAAATTCAATGGAAATTGTAAAAGAGTCTCTAAGAAGAGCAACTACAAAGCTACCGGGTGAATGCAGGATAGTAAAATAATAAACAAAATAAATAATTTGTGATCCTATGATTGTACTTATTACAGGCGGTACGGGCCGCGTGGGAAAGCATCTTGTTAACGCTTTAACAAAAGAAGGAGAAAAGGTAAGAGTCTTAATAAGAGAAGGTATGATTGAAAACGAAAGTGCTGAAGTTTTCTATGGAAATATATTAGATAAAGAATCATTAAAAAAAGCTACTGAGGGAGTAGATGTAATTTATCATTTGGCTGCAATTGTTGACTACTTAGCTTCAAAAGACTTGATGTTTAATGTAAATGTTATTGGAACAAAAAATCTCTTAGAAGTTAGTAAAGCAAAAAAATTCATTTACTTGAGTTCTACTGCAGTAATGGGCAAAAAATTAAAAGAAATACCTGCGAATGAAAATACGCCGTGCCATCCTTCGGATTTTTATGGTGAAACTAAATTTGAAGCTGAAAAGCTTGTTAAAGAAGCTGGAGGAATAATCATAAGATCTGCAGATGTTTTTGGACCTGGTTTCAAGGAAGGTTATTTTTCTGTTTTTGAGATGCTTGAACAAGGTAAAATGACTATTTTTGGAGATGGAAAAAACATAATACAATACACTTATATAGACGATTTGATACAAGCTTTATTTTTAGCAAAGGACAAAGGGAAATCTGGAGAAATTTATATCATAACTGGAAAAGATATCAAATCACAAAAAGAGCTTTATGAAATAATTTGCAAACATCTTGGCGTTCCTTTTGTTGAGAAACACACCTCACCAAGCATTGCAAAATCAATTTTATTCTTTAAAAATATCAGGAAAAAGAATGAAAAATCAAAGTTCATAAGTGAATATGTAAATAAACTAGCAGCAAATAGACTTTTCGATATTACTAAAGCTAAAAATGAATTAGGATACGAACCTAAAGTAGATTATGAAACAGGACTAGCAGAAATGGTAGAAGAGTATAAAAAATCAAAGCAGCAAGAAGAAAATATCCCCGAAGAGCAAAGTAAAGAGCAAAGTTAAAGGAAAAACCAATCCATATCTTATTCCTTCTTTTATTACAACATACCTCTTTACTTTCTTTATTCTTTTGATGTCGCCGGCTGTTAATCCTTTTATTAGTCTTTTATAAAGTTTTAATCTAGGAATATCCTCTCCAAGCATGTCGTCTACCTTTAATTTGCTTACCGGTATCTTCTTGTAAAATCCTTGCTCTATTGTCTTAGCAAACTTCCAGAAAAGAGTTAAGATAAACATCAGGAAGAAGACTACTGACAGTAATCTAAGATAAAAAAATGAAATTATTGAAAGTATAAGAAAAAATCCTAAAGGTATTAACAACAAAGGTTCTCTAACTGATTTAAAGAAGTTTTTACTTATGGAAGGATTTCTATAAGATAGAACTAGCGAGTAAATGATTGAATAAGCTGCTCCTATAAAAAAGCTGTTTATAAAAAAACTAATTGAAAACGGAAAAAAAGTTTTTACTGTTGAAAGGCTAGGAAGTAAAACTCCTATTGCAATCAGTAGTTCGCCGTCTCCACCGCCCCATTGCCCTGTAAAATACATTATTAATCCGAAAGCTAAAAACAATCCGCCAAACAACAAAGAATTTATTAAAACACTAAAATCTCCTGTTGAAAGACTATAGAAACCACGAAGAAGCAGCCCTGCAATTATCATTAATATGCATAGCGTGTCTGGAATATTTGATGTCTTTAAATCGTATAGACCGGCTGCAAAGCTCCCTATCAATGCTATTGCTATCAATAAAAGCTCAAACATAATTTATTATATTTCTTAAGGGTATATATAAATGGTAAAATGTCAGACAAAATTAAAAATAATAACTTAATTTTGCTTTTAGGAAAGGAAAAAAGTTATTTAATAAGGCCTATAAAATTCAGCTGCGAGTACGGATTTTGCGACTTGAGAAAATTAATCGGAAAGGATTATGGAATCAAAGTAAGAATTGGTAAAAAACATTTTACAGTCGTTAAGCCAAACATAATAGACTTGCTTAAAAAGGCAAAAAGAGGACCACAAATAATAATGCCAAAGGACGCAGCTTTGATAGCATCTATCACAGGTTGTTCACCGAGCTGGAAGGTTGTAGACGCGGGAGCAGGCTCTGGATTCTTGTCAATGTTCTTAGCAAATTTAGGTTGCACTGTCTACTCGTATGAGAAGAAAAAGGAATTTTATGAGATTGTTAAAAGCAATGTAAAAAATTTTGGTTTTAAAAATATTACTGTAAAGAATGTTGATATAACAAAAGGAATAAATGAAAAGAACTTGGATTTAATAACATTGGATATGCAAAATCCTGAGAAAGCTATAAAGAGTGCTTTCAAAGCCTTAAAGCCAGGTGGATGGCTCGCAATTTATTCCATGCACATAGAAGAGGTTAAAAAGGTTTATGAAGAGTTGAAAAAATATAATTTTGTTGGAATTAAAATTCTAGAAAGCATTCAAAGAGAATGGCAATCCTTAGGAAGATTAACCAGACCTAAGAGCTATATGCTTGCTCACACAGGCTGGCTTGTATTTGCTAGAAAAATTTAGAAAATACCTTTTTTATTTATTTCTTCTAAAGCCCATTTTGCACTATCAACTAAACTTAGATTTCTAGCTTCTTCAACCGTGAAATATTTTGCATCTAGAATCTTTTCAATTCTTGATATATTATCATTCAAAGTCTCTGCTATAAAGAAAAATATTACAGTATGATAGTTGTATTTTGGATAAATGGCTTCTTTGAAGCCTAAGAACTCTTTTATTTCTATATCTAAACCAATTTCTTCTTTAACTTCACGCTTTGCAGCATCTATAATAGTTTCTCCGAAATCTACGCCACCACCAGGAAATATCCAATATTCTTTCAAACTTTCTAAGACTTCTTTTATAAGCAAAATCTTATTTTCTTTTTTAATAATTACACTTGATACAACTCGTGGTATTTTCATACAAGTGTTTTCAATTTTAATATTTATATAATAGAATATGGGCTCGGCCAGATTTGAACTGGCGTCACGAGCTTTTTCTTTTAAAACCCGAAGCTCGGATCCTAAACCAAACTAGACTACGAGCCCCTAAAAGAAATAATTTTAATAAGTTAAAATAGTTAAGCAAATACCTCAATAAAAGCTCCAATAAAAACAGCTAAAACAGCTAAACCTAAGAGAATTAAAGAATCTCTAAAAACAAGAAAGAATTCCTTACCAAACAGTTTTTCTCTTATTAATCCAACTGACAAAATTCCGCCAGCCATTCCTGCTAAGAAATATGATGCTATCTCAATAGGAGCGTGGGGTATTAAACTAATGCTTCTAACTACAAACTCTGCAATCAATCCCTTTCTTATAAATGAGGATAAATACAAAGCAAGAATAGAAGCATTCCAAGCAAGAATAATAAGAGCACCTGAACCAATCAAAAATGATAAGAGGAAAGACAAGCCCATTACCCTGAGGTTGTTTTCAATAATCGTTTGTAAAATATCTGAAGATACAAATGACCCAGAAGATTTTGCCATAGAAGTTACCCTCTCTATTTCAGACAGCTGATCTCCAAATATGTATTTAACGTATGCTTCATCTGAAAATGTAGAAACTATAAAAATTGAGAGAAAAACTCCTAGAAAAAACAAGCTAAAAATCAGTATGGTTTCTCCATGTCTTTCAAAAAATTTCTCATTAATCCTATGCTCTGCTTCTTCTCTTTCTATTTCTTCCTCTTTTCTAAAAACACCATAAATCATTGGAGTTACGCCTACAGTTATAAACAAAGTTATTATTTTTCCTGTTGATGCTCCTGGAAATATAAAATCTGCAAGATAAATTGAAGCAAATGAAATTATCATAGAAAAAATGAACATATCTATAGGATTTTTAATTACCTTCTTAACAGGTATTATAGACTCTAAAACCATAAGAATATAATTAATGTCTTTATATAAATTAATATTCAAACTATTTTAACTTTGAAAGGTAAATAAACTATATATTTGTATAATCTTATAAGATTTTTATGCCAGATGAAAGATTAATAAGGAGAAGACTGCCTGCAATAGAAAAAAATATAGCTGATATTCAACCTGATTCTGATGTTAGATTAAGACTGATAGGAACTGTAATTGACATAGGACCGAATTCTATTGTTTTGGATGATGGCTCTGGAAAAATAGAAGTTTATTTTGAAGAACAACCTAAGGTTAGACAAGGCCAACTTGTTAGAGTGGTAACAAGAATTTTGCCTTTAATTGATGGTTTTGAATGCAAAGGAGAGATTATGCAAAATTTAGAAGGATTTAATTTAGAGTTATATAGGAAAGCTAAGGAATTGATGAGGTGATTTAATGTTTAAAGCTGTTACAAAGGATTCAAAATTGCTTAGGGACAGTATAGATACGATATCGTTGCTTATAGATGATGGATTGTTTAAGCTAAAAAAAGACGGAATAGAACTAATGGCTGCTGATAGGGCAATGGTTTCTTTTGTTGATTTTAAATTAAAAGTATCTTCATTCGATGAATACGAATGCGATAAGGAAAGGACTATTGGTTTAAACTTGCTGAACTTTTTAACAGTGTTAAAAAGAATTAATGCTAATGATAAACTAACTTTGAATTTAGATGAAAAGGAAAACAAGCTTGAAGTTATTCTTGAAGGAGATTCTAAGAGAAGATTTGCCATTCCTTTAATAGAAATTTCAAGGGAAGACATGCCACAGATTGACCAGCTAAAGTTTAGTGCATCAGCAGAAATCAGAGCTGATATTCTAGAGCAAGGAATTACTGATGCGGATATTGTAGCTGACTCTGTTGTTATAGAACTGACACCAGAAAACTTAAGGATGTTTGCTGAAGGAAATAGCAGCAAGACCGAGCTAAACTTAGAAAAAGGAAACGAAGCTTTGTTTGACTTGGATGCAAAAGAAAAGGTTAATTCACGCTATTCACTAGAATACCTGAAAAAAATAATAAAGGGCTCTAGACTGGCAGAAAAAACAAAAATAATGCTTGGAAAAGACTTTCCATTAAAGATTGAGTTTAAAGGAGAGAATGCTTATCTTGCATGCATATTAGCTCCAAGGATAGCAGAAGAGTAAATTTCAAATTTTTTCGTAAATAGCAGCAAGAATTATTGGTAAAATTATAGTAGCATCTCCATCTACTGTCACATATTTTGCATCCTCTTTAATCTTACCCCAAGAAACAGCTTCCTCTAACCTAGCTCCAGAAAGGCTACCATCATATTGTGTGGCCGTAGTTATATAGACTGCGTAATCTAAACCTTTCTTAAACTGGTTCCACCAAATTACATGGTGCTTGGAAATTCCACCACCAATCATTAAAGCTCCTGTTTTCTTTTTTGTAAAGGCTATGTCTGCTAACTCCTTCTCATCCTTTAAAACATCTAGTTTAAAATTGTGATCTTGAGAAAACCAAACTAGATTCGTACCGAAAGCACCATCTGTGATACCAGGCACATAAACAGGAATATTCTTTTTTGCTGATTGATAAAGAATAGATTTGCTATCGTTTAGTCTTTTACCAAACTCATAGATAAGTTCCCTTCCAGACCATTCACTCTTTTGCTTAATCAATTCTTCTAATACAGGGTTCATTTTCTTTTCTAAGATAATCCCGTAGCTTTCATTTGGAATTAAAACATTTCCTAGCCTGTTTATTCCTGCCTTATGCAGCTTTGCATCGTCTAATTCAAAAGATCCGTGAAAATATTCTCCACCATAAGCTCTTGCCAAGTCATGATCTAGAGTACCACAGGTTGTAATAACAATATCAACCAAACCCTTTTCTATCACTTGAGCAATTGCTCCTCTTAATCCTGTAGCAACAATGCACGCCGGGAAAGAAAGGAATTTTATACAATTCTTTTCCTTAATCATGTTTTCTAAAATAGAAACAGCTGTTGCCAAGTTCTTAGCAGAAAATCCGCCAGAAGAATCCATCTGCTTAATTAATTCTGAAAAATTAATTTTTTCAAGATTCATATCTTCTACTTTTCTTTTTAGCAAGTCATTCATAGCAATATTATTATTTAAATGTTTAAAAGCTTTATAATGATTATGAATCAATTGGAAATTCTAAGATACTATTCAAGGGAAGACATACAAACTGCAATACTAAGTTTTTCAAAAAACAGGGAAGTGGTTGGAAGTTTAAATGATGGCTCATACTTAAACAGGCCAGATACTTTGCTTTATCCAAAGGATATAATTGAAAGGGTAAAGAAAGGCGTGGTTGCTTTTCATTGTTCTGTTGAAAGATGGTTTAACCCAATGCAACTTTCTACGAACCTAACTCAAAAAGAAATGGAAAACTTAAGAAAGGGGTTTGACTTTATTATGGATATTGATGCAAAGGTAAAACTAGAACATTCTATTATAGCAGCAGAAGTAATTTACAACTTCTTAAAAGATTTAGGAATTAAATCAACCATAAAGTTTTCAGGTAGGCGTGGAGTGCATATAGGCATTGCATCAGAAGCATTCCCAGATACAATTGACTTTAAAAAAACTAGCACCAGATACCCTGAACTGCCTCAGACTTTAGCGGAGTTCATAACAGAAAAAGTAAAGGAAAAAATATTGGAAGAACTGATAGCTTTTGAAGGTGGGGTTGCTTCGTTGGTAAAAAGCTTACCCTCTATATCAGAACTTTCACCCTATTCTTTCATTGAGATAGAGAAAGGATGGGGAAACCGTCACTTGTTCAGAATGCCTTATTCTTTGCACCCAAATCAATGGCTAGTATCTGTCCCCATAGAAATAGAGGATTTAAAACATTTCAAACCAGAAGATGCAAAACCAGAAAAGGTTAAAACTAATGTTGAATACCTTGTAAATAAAGAAGGTGAGGCAACAGAACTTTTATTGCAAGCACTAGACTGGAAAGGCAAGCAACCAAAAGAAGTTGTAAAAGAGGTTATAGTTAAACCCAAGTCAACTAAGCCTGTTCCAGAAGAATATTTTCCTCCTTGCATTAAGCTGATAATAAATGGTTTAAAGGATGGTAAGAAAAGGTCTTTGTTTTCCTTAATAACATTCTTAAGGAAGATGAATTGGAAACAAGAAGAGATAGAGAAAAAAATAACCGAATGGAATATGAAAAATTCTAGTCCTTTATCTGAAAGGTTCGTTAAAACGCAGCTAAAATGGCACTTTAGGCAGAGCAGAAACTTAATGTCTGCAAACTGTAGCAGCGTATTGTTTTATGATACCATAGGAATTTGCAAGCCTGATAGAATCTGCGATTTTAAGAACATTAAAAATCCAGTTAATTATCCATTTAAATTAATGAAAATGAATAAAAAGTAGCTTAACTCAAACCTTTATTAGTTTTAGCTTCCATAAAATTATTACCTATCTTTTTTATGTTTTAAGACAGTGATAAAAAATGGAATTAATAACTTATGAAACTATAAGAAATGCTCATAGGGCAGAAAAGGAAGAAGAGCTTCAGAAATTGCCTAGTGGCTTTTTTGAATCAGTTAGAAGTTGGTTTTCGCATAAGGAAAAGCTAAAAGACACTACTTTGTCTTTGCTAGAGGTTGAAAATGCAAAGAAGCTTTTAGAGGACATAATCAATAGAAGGGAAAGAAAAATTATTTTGTCTGCTTTAAGGACAGTACGTGGTGAGCTACCACCTTCAAGCCTTACAGACGAAGAAAGAAAGTTTTTTGATCAGTTAGTTAATACTTTAAAGGCATTTAGTAACGAAATGAATGAAAAATTTAAAAATTTTGATGAGGTTGTAGAAGAAAAGATAGAGGAAGCTAAAAAAAGCATAGAAGAATTAAAGCCTGAAGAAAAAAAGATAGAGAATACGTTTATAAAACCTAATGGCAAATTGTTAGTTAAAGCTTTGGTTGATTTACCGAGATTTGTCGGAAACAATATGGAAAGCTTTGGACCTTTGAAAACTGGGGACGTTATATTTGTTCCAGAAGAGGTTGGAAAATTATTAATAACAAGAAAGGTTGCAGAAAACATTTTAGAGTGATTGCATGGATGTACCAAAAACACAAATGCGCTATTGTCCGTACTGTCGCAAACACACCTCTCACGACGTAAGAAGAGTTAGCACCAAAAAGGTTAGAGGTTTGCTTTCTCATGGCCAGAGAATATTTAAGAGAAAAATGCGTGGCTTTGGAAGCTATCCTAGAACAAATCCAAAAGGAAGGTCTAAACCGACGAAGAAACTAGACTTGATGTACAAATGTAAGGTTTGTGGCAAAGAGCATAATATTGGCAAAGGTTTTAGAGTTAAGAAATTTGAGATTAAAAAGAAGGAATAATTATGAAAGAAGAAAGAAAAACTGAAAGCAAATTCCTAAAAGTAACTTGCTCAAAGTGTAAGAACGAACAGATAATATTTAACAAAGCTTCTTCTAAAGTTAAGTGCCTTGTATGTGGTTCGGAGTTAGCAGAACCAACTGGTGGAAAAGCAAAGATAAAATCAAAGGTACTTCAGGTCTACTAGAAAAGTTTAAATTTTTAACTGTTCTTTATTTTATTGATAATTATGCCTAGTAAAATTATCCAAGGATTGATTCAAGAAGGTTTTCGATATCTTACCGAAGAAGAGAAAGAACGTAACTGCGAAGTTGGTAAAATAGATGTAAGTAAAAAACTAAAAGTTGGTGTTGAATATCCGGTCGGCAGTTCCGGATATAAAGTAACAACAGTTTTTGAAGAAAAAGGTTATGAAGGGGAAAGTGATTGGTCTCTAACTAAAGAAGGAAAGGAATTTCCAGCTTCTACCTCAAAAGAAGAAATTATAGAATATGTTACGGGAGATGGACCATCAGCACCAGAATATTAACCATTAGTTTTAAAAATTGTTACTCTATAAATTGTTTATGCCAAAGAAAGGAGAATGGCCTGAAAAAAGAGAACTAGTAATCGGAACTGTTACTAGGGTTAACCCTTATTCTGCTTTTATATCATTAGAAGAGTACCCTGGAAAAGAAGGAATGATTCACATCTCTGAAGTTGCTGGCAAATGGGTTAGGGATATAAGGGATTTCGTTAAAACTGGTAAGAAAGTTGTTGCCTTGGTAATGAATGTAGACAAGGAAAAAAACCATATTGCCTTAAGCTTAAAGAGAGTTAGAAGATATGACGCTGAAGAAAAAATGAGGGAATACAAAAGAGATTTAAAAGCCGAAAAAATGCTAAAGCTTGTTGCAAAGAAATTAAGCATGAGCCCTTCTGAAGCTCAGGAGAAAATCGAAAAAAATCTAGAGGAAATTTTTGGAGAGTTGTTTAAAGCCTTTCAGATGTCCTTAACTGCACCAGGTTATGACTTGATAATAAAAAAAGGGATTCCAGAAAACTGGGCAAAGGAAATAAAAGCTGTTGCAGAAGAGCAGATGGAACTAAAAGAAATTGAAATAAAAGGAATTATCGAGCTAAAATGCTTCAAGCCTGATGGAATAGAAATAATAAAGAAAGTTTTGAAGGATGCTGAAGATAAATACAGCATAAGAATAAAATATATTTCTGCTCCGAACTATTCTTTATCCTTTAAAACAAAGGATGCAAAACTTGGTGAAAAAAGGTTGAAGGAAGCTGCAGATGAAATGATTAAAAACATAAAACCTTTAGGTGGCGAGGGTAGTTTTAAGGTTGAATAAATGATTATGAAAAAATGCCCTAACTGCAAAACCTATACCATGAGAGAGGTATGCCCTAAGTGCGGAGCAAAGACAATAAACGCTCATCCATTAAAATTTTCACTAGAAAAGGAAAAGAAATACAGCAAATACAGAAAGATTTAAATTAGGCAAAACTAAAAATGATAACATGATTGAAACAAAAATATTTATGGATAAAAAACCAAAACTAAAAAACCCTGTATGCTTGGTTGGCTTGCCTGGCATAGGAAATATTGGAAGAATAGCTATCGGTTATATGGTTCACATCCTAAAGGCTAAAAAGTTTGCAGAGCTTTATTCTCCTTACTTCTTCCCGTTTGTAATGATACACAATAACATGGTTCACACACTAAAGAATGAATTTTATTTTTCTAAAGGAAAAGAAAATGACCTTATCTTGCTTATAGGAGACTGCCAGACATATGACCCGAAGGGACACTATGAGGTCGTTGGAAAGATTTTAGAATTTCTAAAGAGTTTAAATTGTGAGTTCATTATAACAGTCGGCGGTTTTGGAACTGGAAAGGTTTCTGAAAAGCCAAACGTTTACGGATCGGTAACAGATCCGGAATTAACAAAGGACTATAAAAACTATGGAATAAACTTTGATATAAGTGGACAGATAGGAACAATAGTTGGAGCGTCCGGTCTTTTGGTTGGGTTGTCAAAGCTGTATGGAATGAAAGGTTTAGTCTTGTTAGGGGAAACAACAGGCTTTCCTATAGTAACTGACCCAACAGCAGCAGAGGCTATTTTAGATGTTCTGCAAAAGATTTTAAAGATAAAAATTGATTTATCAAAACTTGACGAGAGGGTTAAAGCAATGCATGAATTCATAAAGAAGCTTGAGGACATTCAGAAACAAGCCATAGATCAGATGCAAAAAGAAAAGAAACCAGAAGAGTTGAAGTATATAGGATAATCTTAACAAACATTGTTAAGATTATAAAATGTTCTTTAATTGGATTATAGAATTTTCAAATCTTTAATATTGCTGTTTCTAATCAAGAATTCTCTTATGACTTTTATATTACAACCCTTTCTTCCTATAACAATTCCTCTGCTTTCCTTCTCAATGCTTATGCTTGCCTTATCCCCATTTAAACCAATCTTTTGAGCAGAAGGTATCATGTTCTTAATAAATTGTCCGCAGTCTTCAGACCACTCGAAAATTTTTATTGGCTTTTTAAGCATTTTTTCTGCAGTTTTTATGTTTTGCCCATTTTTGCCTATGGCTATCGCCATTTTTCCAGGATTGATAAGAAAATAAACCGTATCAGAACAAACACAGTCCCTAACTTCTGTTCCTGTTATATTTTCAAACGCGTTTATTACCCTTATGATATCTGTGTCAAAGTTTCTCATTTTATCGCCAAAACTGCTATGGAAAATGGCTTTCCACAAAACACCCCTAACTGCTTGGCAGTTCCATCAAAGTTTTCAAACTTTATTCCCGTCAGTTTCGAGTAATACTCTATATCTTTCTTTATGTTCTCTGGGCAATTGCTTGCTACTATAACCTTTTTAACATTCTTTAATTTTAAATTTTTAATGGTTTGCTTGCTACCTATAATAATGTTATTTTCCTTTAAAGCGTCCCTTAACTCGTCTGTCATATCATCATTTTTTTACTTTTACGCTTTTAAACTTATCGTACAACCAAACTATGAGACAAGATACAAAATAAATATAAAATGAGTCAAAAAAAGCAAAAAATGCAATTACAATAATACCTCCTACACTAAATAAAAATGGATAAAACTCTGTAAGTGATAATAAAATACCACTAAGTGGATTGCCTATTAAAATTATAATATTATAAAGCTCTGGTTTAAATGTTGATTGAAGTGAAAAAAATTGAGCTAAAGAATTAAGAGTTACTGGTATTAAAATAAAAATAATTAATTTTTTCCAATTTGGCTTTAAAAATTCTTTCCAGTTCATGATTACAATTTAGAATTCTTCATTAATAAATTACTTGTTTTCTGCTTTTGGCGGTTTAAAAACTAAATCAAACATTCCTGTCCCCACCGGGACTACTTGGTTTATCATTACGTTCTCAATAATAGATTCTAGCTTGTCTGTTTCAGCTCTTACTGCTGCCTTGGTTAAATGCTTGATTGTTTCTTCAAAGTTAGCCCTAGCTAAGACAGAACCTTTTGCACCAGCTACACCATATCTCCCTATAGGCTTTACATCGCCGTCAGCTGTCATCATATCGCTAACAAGCATAATATGCCTTATGTCAACGCTTAGTCCTCCTTCCCTCATTGTATTGAATGCATCGCTTACAATAGCCTGCCTTGCAGCTTCAACTCCAAGAACTTTTAATATTTCATGAATATTGTTTGTAGTTGTCCTTGCTGAATCAACTCCATGAATCTCTAAAACCTTTGCAAAATTGCTTCCTAAAGTCGTTATTATCCATTCATCTTCTTTTTGCTTAACCCTTACCTCAGAAATATTTTTTACTCCTTTAATATGAGAATCTAGTATCTTTGTTTTTATTTTTTGTAAAGCTTTTATTGAAATTTCTCCTTTTGGTTTAATTATTATCCTGTCCTTTGTTTTTCTTACATTTACTTCTTTAAAGTTTTCCTTGATTTTTTCAACAACTTTATTTAATCGTAGCCCTCTTTCCTTTAAGGACGCAAAATCTAATGGAATTTCAATTTGCATATTTAATAAATCAACAGCAGGCTCAACTGTCACGTCTTTTAATTTTGTTTCCTGAATTTCAGCAGCAACTTCCTGTGCCTTTCCAGAAGTATTATAACTCTTTTGCAAGTAAACCGTCATTGTCGGCGTCTTTGGACTTCTTCTTGCATCAAATATTTCCACCAGCCTTGGTAGACCTAACGTTATCTTAATCTCAGCAGCTCCTGCTACGTGATATGTACGCATGGTCATCTGCGTTGCTGGTTCAGAGATACTTTGAGCAGCTACCACTCCGATAGCTTCCCCAGCCTCGTAGCAGCTTTTATTGTATATTTCTATAGTTCTTTCTATTGCCTTTTCCTTTTGTGATTCACTAAGCTTAAATTCCCTAAAGGCATCTTTCAAATCTTTAATTATTTTTGGAGGCAATATTTTTTCTGCTTCTTCTAGTTTCATAATTTCACCTTATTACAGACTGAACAATTGATTTAACATCTATTTCTCCCCAGCTTGATTTTGAAGGATCGATATTATCTTCGCCTGGCAAGAATTGAATTATAATCTTTCTATTGTCCTTTATTATGTAGTTGCAATCTATTTTCAAGTCTTGTAAAGCATTCATAAGCCTTCTTTCTAGATATCCGCTGTGCCTGGTCCTTAACGACTTATCCATTAAGGATTCTCTTCCTGAAACTGCATCAAAGAAAAATTCAAAGGGCTTTAAACCAGTCCTAAAACAATCTCTTGAAAAACCATGAGCAGCTAAAGACAAGTCACCGACTTTAAAGTGAGATAAAGTTCTACCTCTATAACCTCTATGTATCCTTTCCCCTAAAATTCTTGACTGACCAAGGGCTGTTGAAATCTGAGTTATATGAGTCATAGAACCTCTAGCTCCAGACCTTGCCATAATAGTTACGCTATTTTCTTCAAATGAACTTTTAACTAACTTTTCTAGTTCTTCAGTTGCTTTTGACAAAGCATTTAATATGTGAGTTTCCAAACTTTCTTTGGCATTGCTACCTGGAAGGATTTCTATCTTATTTTCACGATAAAGTTTTATTAAATTTTCAACTTCTTTTTCAGAATTATCAATTACTTTATTAACACTGTTTATAATTTCTGGGTTCAAGTCAACATCGTCTAAACCGCTGGTAAATCCATATCTATCTAAATATTTTATAGCAAGGGTAGCAACCCTATCTATGAATTGATGAGCTATATCAGTACCGTATTCTTTTTCTATTACATCTATTAATTTTCCATCTTCAGATTTTATTGCTTTGGAATCTATTATGCCACGCTCAAGTTTTCCATTTTTAATGACAACATAACCATCATTCTCACAAGTTCCCTTTACACATTTATCACAACCGCAAACCTTAGATTTAAACTCTACATGCAAGCTTTTTGGTAATAAAAAGCTAAAGATTTCTTTGCCTGTAAAGTTTTTCTTTTCTGGAAGGTCTACAAAAACTCCACATTCTGCCAGAAGCTTAAAAGCATCTTCCCTGCTTAGCACGGTCTTATTTCTTGTAAGTATGTAAGTTCCTGAAATGTGATCTTCGCTACAGCCAACTATTGGACCTCCGAATCTGGGAGATCTTATATGATTCTGAACTTCCATTAAAAGCTTTGCTTCTGCTTGTGCTTCTTCGGTTTGAAGCACATGCAAATTCATTTCGTCTCCATCAAAGTCTGCATTGTATGGAGGACAAGAACATAAATTAATAGTAAATGTTCTCCAAGGTGTAACCCTAACTTTATGAGCCATTATTGACATTCTATGAAGAGAAGGCTGCCTGTTAAATAAGACTATGTCACCATTCTGTAAGTGTCTTTCAACAATATACCCAGGAACTATTTCTTTTATTATTTCTTCCTTTGTTTCTTCAGTTACTTTCTTTCTCTTTCCATCTTGTCTTATAACATAATTTACTGAAGGCCATGCTGGCGCACTCATTATAAGCTCTTTAACGTATTCAATATTACCCTCGGTTACTGTCACTGGTATTGTTAGCTCTGTTGCTATGATTCTAGGAACTCCTACCTCGTTTATGCTTATGCAAGGATCAGGTGATATTACTGTTCTTGCAGAAAAATTAACTCTTTTTCCAGTTAAGTTTTGTCTAAATCTGCCTTCTTTTGACTTTAATCTATCAGCCAAAGTTTTTAAAGGTCTTCCTGATCTGTGCCTTGCAGCTGGAATTCCTGATAATGAATTATCCATAAATGTTGCAACATGGTATTGTAAAAGTTCCCACAAATCACCTATAATAAAATCTGGAGCTCCAATTTCTATATTTTCTCTTAACCTTTGATTTATTCTTATTATATCAACTAGCTTATGTGTTAAATCATCTTCACTTCTCTCTCCA
>Ga0315282_10004458_pt1 | contig 24428 bp, 24 predicted proteins | sample YL17G07_20_MG_FD_203693 | JGI IMG/M metagenome (GOLD analysis project Ga0315282, IMG submission 203693) | Sediment microbial communities from Yellowstone Lake, YNP, Wyoming, USA - YL17G07_20 | ecosystem: Environmental > Aquatic > Freshwater > Lake > Sediment | place: USA: Wyoming | collected... | reverse complement strand
CGGGGTCTTGATTTCGTGGGCGAGTCCCGCGGCAAGACTTCCCAGGTATGCGAGTCGTTCCGAGTCCAGTGCCCGTCGCTCGACCTGACGCACCCGTTCGAGCATTTTGCGGGCATAGAGCACGGCGCCCGCGGCCCCGACCACCAATCCCGCGGCTAGTCCCGCCCAGAAGAAAACCATCTACTCCACCTCACAATTTGGCAGGCGTGCTGCAAGAGTGACAGTCTCACGGGGAGACCCTGTCAATCTGACACCCCCAAGGCAAAAAAAACCGGGAGCAAGTTGCTCCCGGTTGTCGGCCGTTTCAGGGGCTCAAACGCTGCACGTTTTCCGCGTGCAATCCCTTTTCGCCCTGAACGATCTCGAACTGGACTTCTTCACCGTCTCTCAGCTTTCGGAACCCTTCGCCCTGGATGTTCGAATAATGGACGAAGACGTCCTCACCGTTCTCCTGCTCGATGAACCCCCAACCTTTCCTGATGTCGAACCACTTCACTTTTCCGAGTGTCATGCTCCATGCTCCTCTACAAAAGACATCGAAGGCGTCCGGACCGACCGGCGCCGAACCTAAACTTGTGTCCCTTCCTCCCTGGAATCGCCGCTCCTGCCCGAATCCTCTCGCGGCCTGGCCGGAGGGCCTTTCCTCTCCTCCTCGAGCACCGCCTTGCGGCTGAGTTTGACGCGTCCCTGGTCGTCGATCGCGATGATCTTGACCTTGATCCGGTCACCCATCTTGAGCACGTCGCCGACGTTCTTGACGAACCCCTGGGAGAGTTCGGAGATGTGCAGGAGTCCGTCCTGGCCGGGGAGGATCTCGACGAACGCCCCGAAATCCTTGATGGAAACGACCGTGCCCTCGTAGACCTTCCCCACCTCGGGCGTGCTGGTCAGCGCCTCGACCATGCCGCGTGCCCGCGCGACGGAAACGTCGTCGGGTCCGGAGATGACAATGGTCCCGTCATCTTCGATTTCAATCTCGGTGCCGGTGTCCTCCTGGAGCCCGCGGACCACTCGCCCGCCGGGACCGATCAGTGTCCCGATCTTGTCCTGCGGGATGGTGAGACGCACCAGACGCGGGGCATAGGCCGAGATCGCCGTCCGCGGCCGCTCGATCACCGCCAGCATCTTCCGCAGGACTTCCATGCGTCCCTGTCGAGCCCGTTCGAGGACCGTCCCCATCAGCTCCTTGCTGATGCCCCCGATCTTGATGTCCATCTGGAGTGCCGTGATGCCCCTCTGCGTCCCGGCGACCTTGAAGTCCATGTCGCCGTAGTGGTCCTCCGCACCCTGGATGTCCGTGAGGATCGCTTCGCGCTCCCCTTCCTTCACCAATCCCATGGCGATGCCCGCCACCGGGTAGCGGATGGGAACGCCCGCGTCCATCAGACAGAGCGTCGCCCCGCACACCGTCGCCATCGAACTCGAACCGTTCGATTCGAGGATGTCGCTGACGATGCGGATGGTGTAAGGGAAGCGCTCGACGTCGGGAATGACCGCGTCCAGGGCCCGTTCACCCAGGGCCCCGTGACCGATGTCACGTCGACTGGGCCCCCGGATCGGCTTCACCTCGGCCACGCTGAACGGCGGAAAGTTGTAATCCAGCATGAACCGTTTCGAGTACTCGTCCCCCAGACCGTCGACCCGCTGCTCGTCGGAGGTGGTCCCCAGCGTCGCGACGCACAGTGCCTGTGTCTCGCCCCGGGTGAAAATCGCACTCCCGTGGGTCCTCGGAAGGACGCCGACCTCGATCTCCATCGGACGGATCGCGGTTAAGGAGCGACCGTCGGGACGCCGACCCTCCAGGATGAACCCCCGGACCACCTCCCGCTCGAGGGCGTCGAACGCCTGCGACACCTGGGACTTCGTATGTTTCGGCTTGCTTTCCCCCTCGGCGGGGGTCGCGAGCTTCTGGTAGAGCACACTCTTCATCTCCCACAGTGCTCGCTGGCGCGCGAGTTTCCCCTCGATGAAGTTGACCTTTTTCAGTTTTTCGCGACAGTCCTCGATGGCGCGCGCGAGCTCCGGGTCCGGCCCAGAGGCCGGAAGCTCGACCTTCGGCTTCCCGCAGTACCCGCGCAGTTCGTCGATCATGTCGACAATCTCCCGGACCGCCGTGTGACCGAAGGCAATCGCTTCGAGCATCACCGACTCGGCGACTTCATTGGCCCCGGCTTCCACCATCATCACGGCCTCACGGGTCCCGGCCACCACGAGGTCCAGTTCGCCGGTTTGAAGCTCGGTGTGCGTGGGCATGAGGACGAACTCCCCGCCCACGCGTCCCACGCGCACGGCCCCTACCGCTTCCTTGAACGGAATGCTCGATACGTGCACTGCCGCCGATCCCCCGATGACGCTGAGAACGTCCGGGTCGTTCTGCTTGTCCGCCGAGAGCACGACCGCCATCACCTGGAGGTCCGCCTCGTACCCGTCCGGGAAGAGCGGCCTCAGCGGACGGTCGATGAGTCGCATGGTCAGGATCTCTTTGGTGGTCGGACGTCCCTCCCGCTTGATGAACCCCCCCGGGAACTTCCCGGCCGCATACGTCTTTTCACGATAGTCCACCGTCAGCGGGAAGAAATCCATGTACTCCGGCTTCGGCCCCGCCATCGCCGTCGCCAGGATCACCGTGTCCGCATAGCGTACCAGGACCGCGCCGTCCGCCTGCTGTGCCAGGTGCCCCGACTCAATGGTCAACGTCTCACGACCTATCTGTCTCTCCACTTTCCAAGCCAACGTTCTTCCTCCCATTCCTACCGGATTGCCGTCTGCCTACACGCACCTTCGGTGCCGTACAGGAAAAACTGCAGAAAGCGACATTCGCCTTCCTTGGATCGCATGCGGGGAACCCGTGCGCACACCTCACGGAGTGGTAGAACCTCGAAGAGGTGAAAAGAGGAACACGTCTGGTCCGTCGTGCCGCAAGCTGCCAATTCGCTGCTCGCTCAGGAAACAGTCCGCGATGTGGAATCCCTCGCGCCGCTCAGCGTCTGATCCCCAGCTTCTGTATCAGGTTCTGATAGCGTGAGCGGTCTTTCTTGGTGAGATACTTGAGCAACCGGGAACGTTTCCCCACCAGCTTCAGAAGACCGCGTCGCGAGGCATGGTCCTTCGCGTGCGTCTTGAGATGCCCGGTCAGATGCTCGATCCGCTCGGTCAGAAGAGCCACTTGGACCTCGGGCGAGCCGGTGTCACCGTCATGCAACTTGTAGTCGCCGATGATCTTCGTCTTGTTCTCGTCCGTCATGTCAGACTGTCCGGAAATCTCCGAGGTCCCTCAAGAGGCGAAGTCCCTGAAATCATTAGCAGAAAGACTAACACGTCCGGGATGAGAAATCAAGGGAAATCGCGGAAACAAATACGCCGCCTCGAACATATCCCGTTGGAGTGCATGGACTTAGAGCCTATCCGAATCGACAACGCAGCGCTAGCTCTCCCGCGTGCTTTCTTTCCCCTCGGCGAATAGTGCATCCACGAACGGACCCGCCTCGAACACCGCAATATCCTCCTCGCTTTCCCCCATGCCGATGAACTTGACCGGGATATCGAGCTGGTTGCGAATGGCCACGACGATGCCTCCCTTGGCTGTGCCGTCGAGTTTCGCGAGGAAGATGCCGGTGACGTTGACGTGGGCGCGGAAGGTCCTCGCCTGGCTGATGGCGTTCTGTCCGGTGGTGGCATCGAGGACGAGCAGGACCTCGTGAGGGGCCCCGGGGATCTTTCGCGCGAGCACGCGCTGAATCTTGTTGAGTTCGTTCATGAGGTTGGTTTCGGTGTGGAGTCGCCCGGCGGTGTCAACGATGAGCACATCGCATTTCCGGGCGAGTGCCGCGTCCGCCGCGTCGAAGGCAACCGCCGCCGGGTCGGAACCCCTGAGGTGCTTGACAACGTCCACCTTCACCCGTGAGGCCCAGACGTCCAGCTGCTCCACCGCCGCCGCCCGAAACGTGTCGCTCGCCGCAAGCAGCACCTTCTTCCCCTCGTCGCCCAGACGCTTCGCCAGCTTGGCGATCGAGGTGGTCTTCCCCGTGCCGTTGACCCCCACGACCATGATGACCGTCGGCCCGCTCTCGGCGAACTTCAGCCGGTTGTCTTTCTCTTCCAGGTTCCCCTTGAGGTCCACCTTCAGCAATTCGAGGAAGTCCGCACCCTTCTCAATCCGTTTTTCGCGATACGCCAGCCGAAGATCGTCGATGATTTTCGCCGTGGTCTCGACGCCCATGTCCGCGAGGATCAGCAGTTCCTCCAGCTCATCGAGCGTCTCGGCGTCGATCTTCCGTCCCAGGAGTTCCCGGATTCGCACGGTGAACTTCTGATGGGTTTTCGAAAGTCCCGCCACCAGTCTTGAGAAGAATCCCGCCACTACCATTCTCCTCTGCCGCTCCAGGTGAAGGCGTCGTATGTTCCCGCGGAACGCACAACCCGTTCCGCACGCGCTTCATCCCTTTCGTCGTTCGAGGTCGTCCACGTACTTCATTGGCAGCGACACCGTCCCCAGGAAGGACCTGTCCTTCCGGGAGCCGTGACAGTCGCTGCCCCCGGAGACCCCGACGCCGAGTCGTCCCGCCAGTTTGACGTAGGTCTCGGTGAGACTGCGCGAATAGGTCGGGTAATAGGCCTCGATCGCCCGGCACCCGGCCTCCACGAGCCGTTCCACCTTCTGCTCGTCGACGACGTCGCCGGGGTGTGCGAGGACGGCGACTCCGCCGGCCTCGTGGATCACGCGGCAGCACTCCTGGGGTCCCGGCGACCACTTCGCCACGTACGCCGGACGGTTCCGACCGAGATACCGCAGGAAGGACTCGGAGACCGAGCTCGCCAGTCCGTGCTTCACGAGGGCTTCGGCCATGTGGAGCCGCCCGACGGTGCCGCCCTCGATGTGGTTCGACACGTCCTCGGCCGAAATGTCGAGCCCGATATCTTGCAGGAGCTCCGCGATGCGGCGGAGGCGTTGTCGGCGCTCGGCCGCAGCGTGCTCGATGAGCTTCAGCAGAGCGGGGTTCCTGTGATCCACGAAGAGCCCGAGGATATGTGTGTCCGCGTCCGCGTCGAGTGTGCTGAGTTCCACGCCCGGGATGACGCGCACGCTGAGCCGCTCCCCTTCCGCGACCGCGTCGTCCACCCCGGCCACGGTGTCGTGGTCGGTGACGGCGATGACGGTGAAGCGCAGGTCGTGCGCCCGGCGGACAAGCTCCCGCGGCTCATAGGACCCGTCGGAGCAATGCGTGTGCAGGTGAAGGTCGGCGCGGCCGGGCCGGGTCATGGTTCGGCTCCGCCGGTCGAGCCCCCGGATGGTTCACCCGTCACGTCCGTGTCCCCGGAAGCCGCCCGGTCGCCGTGCGTCTGGAGACCGCCGGAGCGCGGGACCGCCTCTTTCTTGCCCGGCGGCCCGAAGCTGTTCTTAATCCGGTCGAGGATCCCGTTCACGAACGTCCCGGATTCGGCCGTCGAGTACCGCTTGCCCAGTTCGATCGCCTCGTTGATGGAGACCTTCGGGGGGATGTCGTCGCGATAAAGGAGTTCATAGCCCCCGAGACGGAGGATGTTCCGGTCGATCGTGGTCATCCGGGAGAGGTCCCAGTTCTGAGCCACCTCGCGGATGATGGGGTCGAGTTCGGGGAGTTTTTCGAGGGTTCCGCGGACGAGCGCCGAGGCAAAACTGCTCACGTCGGGCTCCCCCGCCCGCTCCACCATGTCGGCCAGAGAGTCCTCAAGCACATCGGGCCCGCAGAGGTCCACCTGGTAGAGAACCTCCAGGGCAAACTGTCTGGCCCTCGTCCGTTTACGCATGCGTGAAAGAACCCGCGTCGATCTGAGAACGCCGCACTTACTTTGGCAATTCCTTGAAGAGGTTGGCCATCTCGATGGCGATGAGGGCCGCATCCGCACCCTTGTTCCCGCTCTTCGTCCCGGCCCGCTCGATGGCCTGCTCCAGCGTGTCGCTCGTGATCACCCCGAAGACCGTCGGGACGCCCGTCTTCATGGAGACCTGCGCGATCCCCTTGGCCACTTCGGAGGCGATGTAATCGAAATGCGGCGTCTCTCCCCGGATGACCGCCCCCAGGCAGATCACCGCATCAAACTTCCCCGACGCCGCTAGCTTCTGCGCCACCGGCGGAATCTCAAACGACCCGGGGACCCAGATCACCTCGATGTCCGCGTCCCTGGTCCCGTGCCGCACGAGTGTATCCGTCGCCCCCGACAGAAGCTTATCCGTGATGAACTCGTTGAACCGGCTCACCACCACCGCCACCTTAAGACCCGTCCCGATCAGTTTCCCGACATGTGTCTTCGCCACGGTATCCACCTCGAAATGGTTTCCCCATCGGTCTAGGCGCCCTCCGTCACACGATGCCGTCAATGGTACCCCAGGAAGCAGGGGGATTCAAGGTTTTTTCGACGGGTTTCGGTCCCGGCACCGTCCTCCCGGCCGCCGGGGCTTCGTCCTTGCTCAAACGGCGTCCAGCCGCTATAATCCCGGCCGACGACCCCGAATTCCGAGGAAACTGGCCTATGGCCCCTCGCAAGATACTCACGGACACGCGGATGACCTTCGGCGAACATCTCGAGGACCTCCGCAAGACTCTCTGGCGCTGCCTCATCGGACTCGGCGCGGCATTCGTGGTCTGCTGCATCTTCGGTACGTCCATCGTGAACGTCCTCACGGCCCCCGTCATCGACGCCCTCAAAGACGCCGGCTACAAGGAACCCAGTCTCTACGCCTTCAACCTCGTCGATCCGTTCCTCGTCTACTGCAAGGTCTCCCTGATCGCGGCGCTCTTCGTCAGCGCACCCTGGGTGGCCTACCAGCTCTGGAAGTTCGTCGCGAGCGGTCTCTACCCGCACGAGAAGAAGTACGTGTACATCTTCGGACCGGTCACGGTGCTCCTCTTCGTCGCGGGCGTCGTGTTCAGCTACTTCGTCATCGTCCGCTACGGCATCCGCTTCCTGGTCGAGTTCGGGAAAACCATGCACGTCACCCCCATGCCGGGCATCGACACGCAGATTATGTTTGTGCTCGTCCTGTCCCTGGTGATGGGGGTCGTTTTCCAGCTCCCGCTCGTGATGCTCATCCTCGTGCAGATCGGGGTCATCGAGTCGAAGACCTACGTCAGGCAGAGGAAGATCTTCATCATCGTGGCGCTCATCGTGGCCGCCGTCATCACCCCCACGCAGGACGCCTTCAACCTTTGCCTCGCCACGGCGCCCATCCTCATGCTGTACGAGATCGGGATTTGGATATCCCGGATCGCCGAGCGGAGGAAGGCCAAGGACCTCGCCGGATAGGAATGTCCGGAGTGAAGGAGCACCCATGTCAGGCGGCCGCGTCATTCTGGTCGGAGCAGGTCCCGGCGATCCCTCGCTCATCACGGTGCGGGGCGTCGAGGTCCTCTCAAAGGCGGACGTGGTGGTCTACGACCGCCTGGCCAGTCCTGAGCTCCTTGCCCATGTCCGTCCGGATGCCGAGCTCATCGACGTGGGCAAACTTCCGGGCGGACACGCGACCGCCCAAGAGGAAATCCACAGCATCCTCATCGAAAAGGCCCGGGCGGGCAAAACGGTCGTACGGCTCAAGGGGGGTGACCCGTTCGTCTTCGGCCGGGGCGGGGAGGAAGCACTGGCGCTTCTTGGGGCGGGCATCCCCTTCGAGGTCGTCCCCGGGGTTACCGCGGGCGTCGCCGCCCCGGCCTGTGCCGGGATTCCCGTCACCCACCGCGGACACGCGTCCTGCGTCACGTTCATCACCGGACACGAGGACGCCGCCAAGGTTGAAAGCAGCATCGACTGGAAGGCCCTCGCCGATAGCGGCGCGACCCTGGTCTTCTACATGGGCGTCCGGCAGCTCGCGCAAATCGCGGCCAAGCTGATGGCCGCCGGACTTCCGGGCGAGACCCCTGCCGCCTGCATCGAACGGGGAACGACCCCGACGCAGCGCATCGTCCGCGCGAGTCTCGCGGACATCGCGGAGAAGACCGTGCGAGCCGGGGTCCAGCCGCCCGCCATCACGGTTGTCGGCGAAGTGGCGGGACTTCCGGAAGAACTCAACTGGTTTGAGAAGCGTCCGCTCTTCGGCAAACGCATCGTGAACACGCGTCCGGCCGACCAGGCACCCGGCCTGACGGCACAGCTTCAGGAACTCGGGGCACAGGTCATCTCGCTCCCCACGATCGAGATCGTGAAGCCGACGTCGTGGCGTGAAGTGGACACGGCGATCGAAGGCCTCGACCGGTTCGACTGGGTGATCTTCACGAGTGCCAACGCGGTGTGGGTGTTCATGGGGAGGCTCGCCGAACTCGGGCGCGATGTCCGTGCGTTTGGCCGGGCGAAGGTCGCGTCTCTCGGCCCCGCCACCGGCGAAACTCTCCGGCGCCACGGAATTTGCCCGGACCTCGTCCCCGCCGAGTTCACCAGCAGTGGACTGCTCGTCGAACTTCGGGAACTGCATGACCTCCGGGAGAAACGCGTTCTGCTGCCGCACAGCGACATCGCCCGCAAGGAACTGTGCGCCGGACTCGCGGCACTCGGCGCCGAGGTCACCGAACTGCCGCTCTACAGCACGTGGACGAACCTCTCACCTCCCCCCGACGCGGTCGAAGCCGTCCGCCGCGGCGAATGCGACGTCGTCACCTTCACGAGCTCCTCCACCGTGACGGGGTTCCTCGAGATCATCGGCAAAGAGGCGCTCGATGTCATCAAGGATTCCGTGCTCTTCGTGAGCATCGGTCCGGTGACGACGGCGAGTGCCCGCGAGCTGGGCATCCCCATTGCCATCGAAGCCGACGAGCACACCGCCGAGGGGCTCGTGAAAGCAATCCTTGACAGCACAGGACGCGTCTGTTAGAAAAGCGCTTCCGTTCGTCCGATCCCAACTTCACAAAGGACTCCCGTGCGCATCATCGTTCCCATCAAGCAGGTGCCCGAAACCAGCTCCGTCAAGATGGACGAGACCACCGGCACCATGATCCGCGAGGGGGTCGAGGCCATCGTCAACCCGCTCGACCTCTACGCCATCGAAACGGCACTCCGGCTGCGTGAACGGCACGGGGGCGAGGTCATCGTGATTTCCATGGGACCCCCGGCGGCGATGACCGCGGTACGCGAGGCCGTCGCCATGGGGTGTGACTCGGGCGTCCTCCTCTCCGACAAGGCCTTCGCCGGGTCGGATACCTGGGCGACGAGCTACACGCTGAGTGCGGGCATCCGAAAGCTGGGCGAGTTCGATCTGATCATCTGCGGCGAGCGTGCGACCGACGGCGACACCGGGCAGGTGGGTCCGGGGATCGCGGGGTTCCTGGGACTACCCGTGGCGACCTATGTCGGTAAGATCGACGAGGCGGACGCATCCAAGGTTCGCGTGCGCCGGCTCGTCGAGAACGGACACGAAATCCTCGAAGTTCATCTCCCCGCCGTGCTGACGGTGGTCAAGGAGATCGGCGAGGCGCGTCTCCCGACCTTGCGCGGGAAACGACGGGCACGCAGCATCGACATCGCGGTCTGGGGCCCGGAGGACCTCGACGTGGACGCCGACAACCTGGGACTCCAGGGGTCCCCGACACGTGTCGTCAAGATCTTCCGTCCCAAGGTCGCCCGCGACTGCACAAAGATGTCCGCCAAGGACGAGACAACACTCGATGCGGCCGTGGACGGACTGGTGGCGTTTCTCCGGCAGAAGCAACTCATCTGAGGGGTCGAAGGAAAAGGATGACAGGCACAAAGCAACACCACCAAGGTGTGTGGATTCTGGGCGAGCAGGCGAGCGGCCGCGTGCAGCGGATTACGTATGAACTGCTGCGTCGCGGGCGCGAGCTCGCCGACAAGCGTGGGACGGACCTCACCGTGCTCCTCCTCGGCCACGAAATCCACCAGGCCGACCTTGAAGAGACGATCGAGCGGGGCGCCGACCGCGTGCTCGCCATGGAAGCCCCCGAACTCGAGCACTTCCTCGTCGAACCCTATGCCGCCTGCACGCTCAAAGTCATCGAGGAATACCGGCCGGAGATCTTCCTCGCCGGGGCGACCTCGACCGGTCGGACGCTCATGCCCTACGTCGCGGTCAGGGCAAACGCCGGACTCACCGCCGACTGCACCGTGCTCGACATCGAGCGTGAGACCGGGAACCTCCTTCAGACGCGTCCGGCGATCGGCGGAAACATCCTGGCCACCATCAAGACGGCGGTCCGTCGGCCGCAGATGGCGACGGTGCGGCCGCGCTCCACGAGGCCGGCCGACCGACAGCCCCGGCCGCGCCGGGGCGAGATCGTGCGTCTCGTGGCACCGAAGGAGTGTCTGGCGAGCCGCATCCGGCGCGTGGGGTTCCTGCCGAACGAATCGGAGCGAGGGATCCAGGACGCCGATATCGTGGTGGTGGCCGGGCGGGGCATCAAGAAGGGCGAGAACGTCCCCGTGGTCGAAGCCCTCGCCCGGGAGCTGGCCGGAGCGCTCGGCGCCACGCGCGACGTCGTCGACCGCGGGTGGCTCTCCTATCCCCACCAGGTCGGACTCAGCGGAAAGACCATCACCCCGAAACTCTACGTCGGGGTGGGGGCGTCGGGATCCATCCAGCACCTCGCCGGGATGCAGACCTCCGAGACCATCGTCGCCATCAACAGCGACCCCGATGCGCACATCTTCAACGTCGCGGATTTCGGGATCGTCGGCGACCTGTTCGAAGTGGTCCCGGCACTCGTCGAGAAGATCAGGAAAACCAGGGAGAGTTGATGCCCGCGGTGTGCATCGACACGGGGAGACGCCCGGCCGATCCCCGGGTGACCCCGGACCTGACAATCCGAAGTCTGCCGGAGATCCTGAGCGTGTAACGGGGTCCGGAGCAGAACCGGGAGGCGAATTCCAAGCTCCAAGCTCCAAGTTCCAAGCGCCAAGGAAATTCCAATGAGCCAAGCTCCAAATTCCAAGCCTTACCATCTTGATGACCGCACCTATGAGTTCGCAAAACGTGTCCGGGCGTTCGTGCGCTCATTGCCGAGGACGGTGGCCAATGTTGAGGACGCCTGGCAACTCGTCCGAGCCTCGGGCTCCGTCGGGGCGAACTACATCGAGGCCAACGAGTGCCTTGGCAAGAAAGACTTCCTGCTCCGCATCCGAATCTCCCGGAAGGAGGCAAAAGAGGGCCGATACTGGCTGCGACTCTTGGACACGAAGGGCCGCAAAGAACTTGAGGCGGAACGCGAGGCATTAACCCAGGAAGCCGGCGAGCTTGTCAAGATATTCAGCCGTATTGTCCAAAAAACGGAGTAGCATGAGGTGTTTCTTGGAATTTGGTTCCTGGAGGTTGTTTGGAATGTGATGCTTGGAATTTGAGTTTTGGAATTTGTTTGGAACTTGGAGCTTGGAATTTGACCCAGCGGGGGTTCTTCGATGCCCGTCGAACAACACTACAACCCGGTCACACCCGCCATTGCCGACGAACTGAGGCGAATCGTCGGCCAGAACCATGTCATTTTCGGCGACCGGGAAAAGCTCCAGTCGTATTCCCACGACGAGGTGGCGGAGGCCGAGTACGCCCACATGCCGGAGTGCGTCGTCCGACCCTCCTCGGCCATGGAGATCGTCGCCATCATGAAGCTTGCCAACCGTGAGCGGATTCCCGTCACGCCCCGCGGCGCCGGAAGCGGACTCTCGGGAGGCGCCGTGCCCGTCTTCGGCGGCATCGTCCTCTCGGTCGACCGCATGAGCCGCATTCTCGAAATCGACCGGGCGAACATGATGGTCGTCGTCGAGCCGGGCGTGGTCACCAACCAGATCAATGACGCGGTCCGCGAGCACGGACTCTTCTACGCGGGCTACCCGATGAGCCTCGAGACCTGTTTCATCGGCGGAAACGTCGCTGAGAACGCCGGGGGTGGCAAGGCGATCAAGTACGGCGTCACCTCCCGGTACGTCGTCGGACTGGAGATCGTGACGCCGACGGGGGACCTGTTCGAGCTCGGCGGCAAACGCGTCAAGGACGTCACCGGCTACGACCTCATCCATCTCATGGTCGGCTCGGAAGGCACGCTCGGCATCTTCACCAAGATCACGCTGAGACTGATGCCCTTGCCCAAGGCGACTGCCGACCTCCTGTGTCTCTTCCGGACGACGGAGGAGGCGATCGCCGCCGTCCCTAAAATCATGACTCAAAGCGGTATCGTCCCCACGTCCATCGAGTTCATGGACCAGACCTCCGTGCGGGCGTCGTGCCAGTACCTCAACGAGACCCTGCCCTACGAGGACGCCGGTGCGATGCTCCTCATCACCGTGGACGGAACCGACCAGAAGCTGGTCGAGCGCGAGTACGACGCCATCGGCGAGCAGGTCCTCCAGACGGGCGCTAGCGAAGTCTTCGTCGCCGACAACTACACCACCTCCGAGCGCATCTGGAAGGTCCGCCGGAACATCGCCGAGGCATTCAAGGTCGTCTCCCCGCACCAGAGTCTGGAGGACGTCGTGGTGCCCGTCGCCAACATCCCCAGGATGGTCGCCGGACTCGACGAACTGGCACGCAAGTACGACTGCCCCATCCCCTGCTACGGTCACGCGGGCGACGGGAACCTCCACGCGACGCCCGTGATGAATCCGAAATGGACCCTGCAGGAGTGGCACGAGACACTGCGGCGGATCTTGACGGACCTCTACAAACTCACGGCGGAGCTCGGCGGGACGATCTCGGGCGAGCACGGCATCGGTCACAAGCGCAAGGAATATATGACGCTCGTCTGCTCGGACACGCACGTGGAGTTGATGCGGGGCATCAAGAAGGCACTCGACCCGAACAACATCCTCAATCCCGGAAAGATTTTCGACGTGTGAACGGAGAAAAACGTGGAACCGACAACGATCACGCTACACACAGACTTCCAGGTCGGTCCTGTGGACGAACGGATTTTCGGCGGGTTCCTGGAGCACATGGGCCGTGCGGTGTACGAGGGGGTTTACCACCCCGAGTGCCGTCACGCCGACTCCGACGGCTTTCGAAAGGACGTTCTGGCGGCGCTCAAGCGGCTCCGGTTGACGGTGATGCGATACCCCGGCGGCAATTTCGCCTCCGGGTATCACTGGATGGACGGCGTGGGGCCGAGGGAAAAGCGCCCCACGGTCCGTGAACTGGCCTGGCAGAGCATCGAGCCGAACCGCTTCGGCACCGACGAGTACCTGCGGCTCTGCCGGAAGATGGGCTGGACGCCGATGCTCACCGTCAACCTCGGCACCGGAAGTCCCGAAGAGGCCCGAAACTGGGTCGAGTACTGCAACTCCCCCGCCGGGACGAAATTCGCCGACCTGCGCGTCGCGAACGGCTCCGGCGAGCCCCACGCCGTCAAGCTCTGGTGTCTCGGCAACGAAATGGACGGCGAGTGGCAGCTCGGACACGTCCCGGCCGAACACTACGCGATCCGCGCCCAGCAGGCCGCGAAAATGATGAAGGGCATCGACCGCTCGGTCGAACTCGTGGTCTGCGGAAGCTGCGGCGTCGGAATGAGCACCTACATGGAATGGGACCGGCAGGTGCTGGAATACGTGGGAGACCTCGCCGACTACGTCAGCCTCCACCGGTACGTCGGCAGCCGCGGGAACGACACCGCCGATTTCCTCGCGGTCACGAACGGCATCGACCGGCAGATCGAGGAGATGGACGCGGCCTGTCGGTTCGTCCGGGCGAAGCGGCGGAGCCGGAAGCGCACGTTCCTGTGCTTCGACGAGTGGAACGTCTGGTACAAGAACATGGAGATGGACGGCCGGGGGAAATTCGCCCCGCACCTCGTGGAGGAGGTCTATAACCTGGAAGATGCGCTCGTGGTGGCGGGGTTCCTGAACAGTTTCCTCCGTCACGCCGACTGCGTGAAGGTCGCGAACATCGCGCAGATCGTCAACGTCATCGCCCCCGTCCTGACCCGCGGCGACGATATGCTCATCCAGTCGATTTTCTATCCGCCCCAGATGTTCAGTCGAAGGCGTTCGGGCATTTCGCTCCGCGCCGCCCTCGCCGGACCGACCTACGAGAGCAAGAGCCATGGGACCGTTCACACGGTCGATGCAAGCGCCATCCTGGACGGCCGGCAGGTGCACGTCTTCGCGGTGAACCGCAGCCTGGGCGAGAGCGCGGCCGTCACGGTCAGGATCGCCGACCAGACCATCGCGGCACTAAAGAACGCCGAGGTCCTCACCGGTCCGGACCCCAAGGCGGCCAATTCCTTTGAGCACCCCAGGGTCATCAGGTCGCAGCCGTTCAAGGACGTGAAACTGAAGAAGCGCGGTGCGGAAGCGGTCCTCCCGCCGCTCTCGTTCGTCGCGATGACCTTCGAGTTGAGGTGAGCACACACGCCGTGAGGGCGTATCCGGAGATTATCTGAGCCAAGTCGAGACGGGATTCACGTTTCGGATTTCCGGCTGAAGAGGGTCTTGCGGATGCAGGCAGCCGCTCGTTACAACCCGGTCACCCCGCCCATCATCGAGGAGTTGAAGAAGATTGTCGGGGCGAAGTACGTCATCTTCGGAGACGAGGAGAAGCTCCAGGCGTACTCGCACGACGAGATACCGGACGTGCGGTACGCGCACATGCCCGAAGCGGTGGTGCGCCCGGCTTCCGCCTCGGAGATTGCCCTCATCCTCAAGCTGGCCAACCGGGAGAGAATCCCGGTCACGCCGCGCGGGGCGGGAAGCGGACTCTCGGGCGGCGCGGTCCCCATCCACGGCGGCGTCGTCCTCTCGGTCGACCGCATGAACCGGATCCTCGAGGTGGACCGTGAGAACATGATGGTCGTCGTCGAGCCGGGCGTCGTCACCAACCAGATCAACGAAATCCTCGAGGAAGAGGGACTCTTCTATCCCGGATATCCGATGAGCCTCGAGACCTGCTTCATCGGCGGGAACGTCGCCGAGAACGCCGGGGGCGCCAAGGCCGTCAAGTACGGCGTCACCTCGCGCTACGTCGTGGGACTGGAACTGGTCACCCCGACGGGCGAACTGCTTCGGCTCGGCGGCAAGCGTGTCAAGGACGTCACCGGGTACGACCTCCTTCACCTCATGGTCGGCTCGGAAGGCACGCTCGGCGTCTTCACCCGGATCACGCTCAAGCTGCTGCCCTTCCCCAAGGCGAGCGTCGACCTCCTCTGCCTCTACACGACCACCGAGGAGGCCATCGCCGCGGTGCCGAAGATCATGACGGAAGCCGGCTCCATCCCCGCCGCCATCGAGTACATCGACCAGCCGTCCGCCCGGACTGCATGCGAATATCTCAACGAGAGCATTCCTTGCCGGGAGTGCGGGGCGATGCTGCTCATCACCGTCGACGGCTCCGACAGCGACCTCGTCGAGCGCGAGTACGACGCCATCGGAGAACAGGCCGTCCGGGCCGGGGCGATCGAAGTCTACGTCGCCGACAACGCCACCACCTCCGACCGCCTCTGGCGGATGCGAAGGAACGTCGCGGAGGCCATCGCCCTCCTCTCTCCCGACCAGGCCAACGAAGACCTCTCCGTCCCGATGGCCGAGATCCCGAGCCTGGTCAAAGGGCTGGAGCACCTCGGCCGGAAGTACGACGTCCGGGCGTTCTGCTACGGTCACGCGGGCGACGGGAACATCCATTCCCGCATCGTCAAGAACCCCTCCTGGTCCACCGAGCACTGGCGCGAGACACTGTGCGAGATCCTGGCCGAGCTCTACGCCCTCACCGCCCGGCTCGGCGGGACGATCTCGGGCGAGCACGGCATCGGTCACAAGCGCAAGGCCTACATGCACCTCGTCTGCTCGCCCGTCTACATGGAGATGATGAAATCGATCAAGCGGGTCTTCGACCCGAACAACGTCCTCAACCCGGGCAAGATCTTCGACCTGTGAACGGAGTGCAACCAACTTCAAGGAGGATACTCATGCGGAAACATCGTGTGAAAATGCGCACCAGGTACTTCGACTCGCTGAGCAACGGTGAGATCAAGACCTACCTCCGCCGTAGCGACGTCATCTTCATCCCCGTCGGCACCGTGGAGTACCACGGCGAGATGCCCGTGGGGGCGGAATATGTGCTGCCTCTAGCCTTCGCCGAGCGGCTGGCGGAGCAGGCGGACGGCCTCCTCCTGCCGCACCTGGCCTGCTTCTATCCGGGGGCTACGTCCGTGGGTCTGGGCACCATCCACATCAGTCCCGACACCGGCAAAGCCTACCTGCGTGAGGTCTGCGCTTCGCTCCTGCGTCAGGGCTTCCGTCGACAGGTTCTGCTCACCGCGCACGGCCCGGCCTTTCTGACGCTCGAGCCCCTGATCCGCGGTTTCTTCGAGGAGTTCCGATGTCCCATAGTCCACCTCGACCTGGGAAGCCAGTTCCGCCTAGCCAAGCCCCGCGTGGACATGGACCTGATGATCTGGGGCGCCTATCACCTGCTCGGGCGTCTGGACGAAATCCCCACCAAGCAGCGCGTGCGACGACGGGTGAAGAACCCGCCGGCGCTCGGCCGCGTCTTCGGCACCGGCGCTCATGTCGGCTTTTACTTCACCCACGACGAGCTCCAACACGGCTGGTGGCCGGACCGCAAGATGACCCCTGAGCTTCGCGCCGAGCGCGCCCGCACGGGACTCGAGCACATCAACCGCGTCCTCAAGGCCATGCAGATCGAGGAACTCCTGGCGGGACTGCGGCAACTCGACCGCACGATGCAGCGCAAAGTCTGGCCGAAGTTCGGAAGCCGATTGCCGTAGGACGGAGACGGAGCGGCGACATGAACGTCTTCCGGTCAAAAGACTACGCTTCTCTGGCCGCTCTCATGGTGGCGAACTTCATCCCCGTCGGCGGGGTGCTCTACGCCGGGTGGGACGCCGGTGCCATCGTCCTCCTCTACTGGTCGGAGAACCTCATCATCGGATTCTACAACGTGGTGAAACTCGCCCTGGCGAAGGCCGACGACTCCGCTGAGCGGGTGCCGAAACTGTTCGCCATTCCATTCTTCTGTGTCCACTACGGGATGTTCTGCTTCGGCCACGGCGTCTTCGTGCTCCTGCTCATCTCCATGCGCCCCGGGGCGGGTCCCGACTTCTCGACGCTGGGGTCGCTCCTCAGACAGATGGTCTGGCCTTTCTTCGGCCTCTTCGTCAGCCACGGCGTTTCCTTCGTCGAGAACACACTCCTCCGCGGGGAGTACAAGTCCATCACGGTCCGGCAGCAGATGATGCAGCCCTACGCACGAATTGTCGTGCTGCACGTAGCGATCATTCTTGCGGGATTCTTCGTCATGAAGTTCCATCCTCCGCTCGTCCTGCTGGTGTTGCTCATCGCCGGGAAGATCGTACTGGACCTCGTCCTGCACGCGCGCTCACACAGGCCCAGGCCGGGCGGCACGCCGGGCAGGCCAACCTCGAAGGCTTCCGACGCCGCCGTGTGACTCCCCCGGCTGCGCGGCGTGACAGCAAATTCCGCTTGCAGAACGCTGGCGTCCGGCTATACTATTTTCGCTTTGTCGGTGTTCCCCATGCACACGTCTATCGCCAAGGAGACGGGCCATGAAGAAGTCCATCAGCTACTGGTCGTTTGAAGGCGGGCTCGACGCCAAGAAGCCCATCCGGGACGCGATGAAGGAAGCGAAGGCCGCACGGTTCGACTGCATCGAGCTGGCCTTCGCACCCACCGGCGTCCTCTGCCCCGACACCACCGAAGCCCAGTGCCGCGAGATCCTCGCCGACGCCCAGAGCATCGGCATCGAGATCTCCAGCCTCTGCACCGGGATGTACTGGGACTTCTCGCTCACCGACGATGACGAGGCGGTGCGGCAGAAAGCGTACGATCTCAGCGTGAGCTACATCGAGCACGCCCGGATGCTCAAGGTGAAGAACGTCCTGGTGATATGCGGCGCGGTCGACGTCTTCTTCAAGCCCGACTTCAAGAAGGTGCAGTACGACGTGGTGTGGAAGCGATCCGTCTCGCAGCTCAAGAAGCTCGGCCGGGTCGCCGAGAAGAACGGCGTCACCCTTTGCGTCGAGAACGTCTGGAACAAGTTCCTCCTGAGCCCCATAGAGATGAAGATCTTCCTGAACGAGATCGGCTCCAAGAACGTCGGGTGCTACTTCGACGTCGGGAACATCATGCTCTACGGCTTCCCGCAGCAGTGGATCCGGATTCTCGGCAAGCGAATCAAGCGCGTCCACCTCAAGGACTTCAAGACCTCCGTCGGGACGGCGGCGGGATTCTGCGACCTCCTAGCGGGCGACGTCCCGTGGGGCGAGGTCATGAAGGCGTTCCGCGAGGTCGGCTACGACGGTCCCTCGACCGCGGAGATGATGCCGTACGACCCCACGCTACTGGAGCGGACCTCACTGGCGATGGACAAGATCTTCGTGATGTGACGGCTCGCCCGGAGCCGATCGCGCAAGGCCGCCCGTGCACTCGTCGAGGCTGGCAAAGCAGGCGGGCTAACTTGTCAGGGTACGTTAGCCCGCCTTCTCATGTCCCGTTGATGTGTCCCTGGCATGCCGCCAACAATGTCATTCTGAGGAGCAAAGCGACGAAGAATCTTGCCTGGATCCACCAGAATGCACGATTCCAGCGCGAAAAGGTGGATATCCTCCCGGTGTGATGGCCAGATCCTTCGCTTCGCTCAGGATGACAGTACTTTGTTGGCAGCCTGCCAACTCTCCTGTGGACAAGGGGTTATGAACAGAATCGTCCGGAAGGAATTCCTCAATCCCGAGGTCGTTCGGATCGAGCTCGAAGCGCCGCTGATCGCCCGGAAACGAAAGCCCGGGCAGTTCGTCGTGCTCAGGGCACTCGAGACCGGCGAGCGCTTCCCGCTCACCATCGTGGACTCGGACCCGGGCGCCGGCACCATCACGCTCATCTACCAGGTCGTGGGACGCTCGACCGCCGAACTCGCGAAGCTCGGCATAGGGGACACGGTCAGCGACGTTCTCGGTCCGCTCGGGAAACCCACCGAGGTCCGCCATGTCGGGACCGTAGTCGCCGTCGGCGGAGGCGTCGGTATCGCCCTCCTCTACCCTATCGCCAAGGGGATGTGCTTGGCGGACAACCGCGTCGTTACGTTTCTCGGCGCCCGGACTGCCGACCTCCTCATCCTCCGCGACGAGCTCTCGGCCATCAGTGACCGCCTGGAGATCATCACCGACGACGGTAGTTCCGGGCGCCGGGGTCTCGTCACCGAGCTCCTCGCGGAGTATCTCGAGAGCCGCAAGCCCGCCGATGAGGTCGTCGCCGTCGGCCCCGCCGTCATGATGAAAGCCGTCGTCGCCGTCACCAAGCCCCGACACATACCCACCATCGTCAGTCTGAACCCGATCATGGTGGACGGGACCGGGATGTGCGGCGGCTGCCGGGTCACGGTCGGAGGGGAGACGAAGTTCGCGTGCGTGGACGGTCCGGAGTTCGACGGCCTGACGGTCGACTTCGACGAGCTGATGCACCGGCAGCGGTTTTATCTCGACGAGGAGAAGCATTCATCGCATTACTGCAAATTGAATCCCGAGCGAAAAGCATAACCATTCCGGCTCGGATTCTTGAAACCACAAAGGACGCAGAAACCGAACACCGGAAAGTGGACGTAATGTCATTCTGAGGAGCCACGGTCTTCCGGGGCGACGAAGAATCTGCCCCCCAATGTGAGAAAACGACCTCTCGAAGCGCCGGCAAGATTCTTCGTCCCGATAGAATCGGGACTCAGAATGACAGCAAGAGACCTTTCTTGCGGCCTGCTATGATCCCCTTCGCCCGCGCCATACGCATGGCGGGCAAGGTTTGCGACCTTTGCGGTTGGAAAGGGACTTCGTCTTGGCGAAAAAAGCCGACCGACATCCGATGCCGCAGCAGCCGGCCGAAGAGCGCGTCGGGAATTTCGACGAGGTCCCGCTCGGATACGACGCCGAGACCGCCCGCGCCGAAGGCGCCCGGTGCATCAACTGCAAGGCGCCCAAGTGCGTCGAAGGGTGTCCGGTGGGCATCGACATCCCGCGCTTCATCAGGCTCATCGCCGAGGGGAAGTTCCAGGAGTCAGCCGCGGTCATGCGCGAGTCCAACCTCCTCCCCGCCATGTGCGGACGCGTCTGTCCACAGGAAGAGCAGTGTGAGCGGCTGTGCATCCTGGGGGTGAAAGGTGACCCGGTCGCCATCGGCCACCTCGAGCGGTTCATCGCGGATTACGAGCGGCTCGAGGGCGCCGGGGAGATTCCCGAAGCGGCAGCGCCCACGGGCCGGAAGGTGGCGGTGGTCGGCTCGGGTCCCGCCGGACTTACCGTCGCCGCCGACCTTGCTCGCATGGGACATTCCGTCACCATCTTCGAGGCGTTTCACGAACCGGGCGGTGTCCTCATCTATGGCATCCCGGAATTTCGTCTGCCCAAGGAGATTGTCCGCTGGGAGGTCGACAAGCTCCGAAAGATGGGGGTCACCATCCAGACCAACGTCCTGGTCGGACGGACCATCACGCTGGAGGAACTGATGAAGGAGCAGGGCTTCGACGCGGTGTTCATCGGCGTGGGGGCCGGGCTCCCGAAGTTCATGAAGATCCCCGGCGAGAACCTCGCCGGAATCTACAGCGCCAACGAGTACCTCACCCGGTCGAACCTGATGCGGGCGTACCGGTTCCCGGAGTATGCGACCCCGCTCAAGCGCGGGAGACACGTCGCGGTCATCGGGGGCGGCAACGTGGCGATGGACTCGGCACGCACGGCGGTGCGCCTTGGCGCGGAAACGGTGTGGCTGCTCTATCGCCGCACGCGGAGCGAGATGCCCGCGCGCATCGAGGAGGTCAAGCGTGCCGAGGAGGAGGGCGTCGAGATGCAGTTCCTCGTCGCCCCCGTCGAGTTCCTCGGAGACAACCGCGGTCAGCTCGTCGCCGTCCGGTGCCAGCGGATGAAGTTAGGCGAGCCCGATTCGTCCGGCCGACCAAGACCCGTCCCCATACCGAACGACTTCTTCACCCTCGAGGCGGACGCCGCCGTCGTGGCCATCGGCAACGATCCGAACCCGCTGATCGGCCGAACCACCCCGGCACTGAAACGCACGACCTGGGGCGGGGTCGTCGTGGACGAGAAGACCGGCGCGACGTCGATTCCGGGGGTGTATGCCGGGGGCGACATCGTGACCGGTGCCGCGACGGTCATCGAGGCGATGGGCGCCGCCCGGCGTGCCGCCAAGGCCATCGACGAGTACCTCAGGCAGAAAGTGTGACCGGTCCTTGACCGTCCCGCACACCCCGGCAAAGAGCGGAAATCCCACGCGCGGCACGTGCTTTTTGCTTGACTCACCTCGCTTCCGGACGTACATTCAATCGATGGAAGTCCCTGTGTGACCACTACTTGCAAACCATAGCGAAGGAGATATGGATGAGAACCTCGCGCCTGCTCCTACCACTCTTCATCGTTCTTCTGCTCATCGGCGGGGTGCCGCCGCTTGTCCTCAAGGCTCAGACGGCCCCGGCCGCCGCCGCCAAACCGACCGCGCTTGAGCAGCAGAAGGTGGCCGGCGAAGAGATCGGACTCATCGACGCGGTCGTGTCGGCCCGCGAGCTCTACCTCAAGAACATGCAAAAGCTTGTCGATTTCTATGCACGCAACCGGAACAACATCAAACTGCGGATGGCCAAGGAGGAACTCGAATCTCTCAAGGGGATGACCCAGCAGAACTACGTCATCATCGCCGAGGCCCTGGGACCGAACCTCCGTCCGCAGAAGAATATCCCGGACGCCGAAAAACTCTACCAGGAGGCGCGACTCCTCGACAACAACCCCGATCCGGCGAAGGCCGACGAGAACAAGCGTAAGGCACTTGACCTCTATCTCGAACTGATGAGCCGCTTTCCTGAATCCATCCGCATCGCCGACGCCGCCTTCTACAGTGCCGTCATCTACGAACACACTCTCAAGGACTATTACCGTGCGGTGATCTACTACCAGCGGACGTACGAGTGGGACGCGCTCACGTCCCACCCGGCACAGATCAGTGCTGCACGCATCTGTCACCTGAAACTGAACGAGAACCGCATGGCCAAGCAGTTCTACGAGGCCGCACGGGACGGGGCCACCAGCCCCTCCGACCGTGTCGAGGGCAAGGGAATGGCCGAACTGCTCAAGGCCTGGGGCTTCTGAGGAGGGATCCTTCGGGGACGGTCCGGAGTCCCGGCAATCACCGCAGCGGTTGCCGAAGGGGAGCATCGTGCCAAAGTATATGTATCTTTCCATTCCGCTGATCGCGGCGATCGTCGTCGGCTTCCTCGTCTACGGACTGGTCCTGGCGTTCTCGGACTACCCGAGCCAGCGGCAGATCGACGCGGCCCCCTCCTACTATGACACGATCAAGGAGTATCGGTCCACGCCCGCCAGGAGGGACCTCACCGAGCGGGACATCGAGAACCTCCGGCGCATCCTCGGGGGCGAGGAGCCGCTGCCCACGCCCGAATCGACCGAGGAACCGAAGCCGCGATCCCAGTCACAGCCCGATGTTCGCCAGGCGCACAAGCCCACCGTCATCCTTCGCGTCAAAGACTCGAAGGAGTATCTTCAAATGCAGCGGAACAACGCCAAGTTGTTCGCCAAGAAGGTCGCCGTCGTCTCCGGGATGGTCACGACGGTGGTCGGCTACGTGGCGCTGGGGTTCTATTTCTTCTGGCTCGTTCGAAAGCAGCCCAAGGAGCGTTGGCGTGCCATCGTCTCTCCTCCGCAGGCACCAGGCCCGGAGTACGCAACTCAGCCCCCGAACCAGACTTACGGCGAACCTTTGTACGACGGACCGCCCCCCGGAGAGCCGGCCCAAACCGTGTCCGGAGCCGATACTCCCTACGAGCCATACGAACCGCCGATCGACATCTCCGAGCTTGACAGGGCCTACGAGGAGGGGAAAAAGAAGCCGCCGACCACGAACGCTTGACGTGCCGTGCTGAAAGAGGACTTTCACGTCGGTTCGGCAGAAACGTCGGCCATGGAGAGTGGTCTCATGTCTTCGCGAATCGGTCTGGGTTTTGACATCCACAGGCTAGTACCCGGAAAGGGGTTCCGTCTGGGCGGACTGGAAGTTCCCGGGGAGCTCCGGACGGAGGGGCATTCCGACGCCGATCCGCTGCTGCATGCGCTGGTGGATGCGCTCCTCGGGGCGGCGGCGCGCGGCGACATCGGAGAGCACTTCCCAGACACCGACGCCCGATGGAAAGGCGTCGACAGTCGCATCTTCGTCGAAAAGGCGAAGAAGATGGTCGAAGAGGCCGGGCTCACCATCGGCAACGTCGACGCCACTGTGTTCCTCGAAAGACCGAAGCTCGGCCCGCTCAAGAAGGAAATCCGCAAGGTCATCGCCGAGCTCCTCCAGATCGACGTTCGGAACGTCAGCGTCAAGGCGAAGACGCTCGAAGGTCTCGGCTCCATCGGGACGTCGAAGGCCGTCGCCGCACACGTCGGCATCATGCTGCACGAGCCACCAGGAGCCGCGCCGTGAGCATCCGGGTCTATAGTTCGCTCTCCCGCACCAAGGAGGAATTTCAGCCGCTGCGTCCTCCCAAGGTGGGGATGTACGTCTGCGGACCCACCGTCTACATGAACAGTCACATCGGTCACGGCGTGGGACCGGTCATCTTCGACACCATCAAGCGCTACCTCACGTTCCGCGGCTACGACGTAACCCTGGTCATCAACATCACGGACGTGGACGACAAGCTGATCGACCGTGCCCGTCAGGAGAACACGACCGTCGAGGAACTCGCCCGGCGGGTCGAGCGGGATTACATGGAGAACATGAAGAAGCTGGGCGTAGTGAACGTCGATCATTTCCCACGCGCGACCGAGTTCATCCCGCAGATCGTCGCCCTCGTGAAGAAGCTCATCGACCGCGGACACGCGTACGAGGCCGCCGGTGACGTTTACTTCGACGTGTCGAGCTTCCCCGACTATGGGAAACTCTCCGGGCGCAGCGTCGAGGAGATGGAAGCCGGTGCACGCGTGGCTCCCGGCGAGCATAAGCGTCACCCTGCTGATTTCGCCCTCTGGAAGGCCGCCAAGACCGACGAACCCGCCTGGGACTCCCCGTGGGGAAAAGGCCGGCCCGGCTGGCACATCGAGTGCTCCGCCATGAGCATGGAGTATCTCGGCGAGAGCATGGACATCCACGGCGGCGGGAACGACCTGGTCTTCCCGCACCACGAGAACGAGGTGGCGCAGTCGGAAGCGGCCACCGGCAAACCCTTCGTCAAGTACTGGATGCACAACGGGCTGATGCAGTTCGCCGGCGACAAGATGTCGAAGTCGAAGGGAAACCTCGTGACGATGACGGAACTCCTGTCGCGGTATTCGCCGGAACTCATCCGGTTCCTGCTTTTGAGCACCCAGTACCGCCGGCCGATCGAGTTCAGCGAGGAGCACATCACGGGCGTCGACCGGGGCATGCAGGCGTTCTACCGGTTCTTCGAGCGGTTCGAGCGTGCGACGGGCCGGACCGTCTACGACGTCGCGGCGAAGCTC
>Ga0315282_10004457_pt1 | contig 24428 bp, 17 predicted proteins | sample YL17G07_20_MG_FD_203693 | JGI IMG/M metagenome (GOLD analysis project Ga0315282, IMG submission 203693) | Sediment microbial communities from Yellowstone Lake, YNP, Wyoming, USA - YL17G07_20 | ecosystem: Environmental > Aquatic > Freshwater > Lake > Sediment | place: USA: Wyoming | collected... | reverse complement strand
CACCCAGGCCGCCGGCCAACCCACCCCGGGTCTTAAAGCCAATCCCCCGATCTCAAAAGATGAACAAATCAAGGTGTTCGAAGCCCTTGTCGCAAAAATTACCGAAGTATATTTATATCCCGACTTCAACGGCCTGGACTGGCCGGGATTGGTTGCCCAATACCGGGTCAAAGTGAAAGCTGGGGTAGATAGCGAGGCGTTTTACACCGCCATGGAGAAACTCGTTTTCACATTGAACGACGACCACTCAAATTTTGAGTCGCCTGTTATGGTGGCCGAGTCGAATGCTGAACTATCGGGGGTGAATGACTTTGTCGGCGTCGGGGTGCGCGTCAATCCGGTAGTCAATCAGGCTCACGCCAGCATCCTGGCTGTGTTTCCTGATTCTCCGGCGGAACACAGCGGGTTGAAACCGCACGACAGTATCCTGTTTGTGGATGGTCTCCCGATTGTTGAAAAAGGAATAGTTCACACCGAGCGCGTGCGAGGTCCCGAGTGTTCCGCCGTCGTTCTCACCATCCAATCTCCTGGGGGTCAACCACGTCAGGTCCTCCTGATCCGTTTTCAGATCACCACCAACCTTCCCATCAACGCCCAGTTGGTACCCACCAGCGACGGTTCACGCATTGGATACATCTTCTTGGCCACATTTTACGACGATACCATCCCCGGGCAGGTCAAGCAAGCTCTCGAAAATTTCGGCAACCTCAATGCTTTAATCCTGGATAACCGCATGAACTCCGGCGGTGCCAGCAACGTGGTGGAACCGATCCTCAGCTACTTCACCTCCGGCACACTCGGGAATTTTGTCAGCCGGAAATCTACGCGACCATTTACCATCACCGCCAATCCGGTCAATAACTCCCAGACCGTGCCATTGGTGATATTGGCGGGCCCGGATACAGTCAGTTTTGGAGAAATCTTCTCAGGCATCTTACAAGATCAAGGACGCGCTAAAATTGTGGGACAGACCACCATGGGTAACGTGGAAACACTGCGCGGTTACAACTTCGAAGATGGCTCACGCGCCTGGATTGCCGAGGAGCGTTTCGACCCCATCCATTCACACGCCATCTGGGAGAAAAATGGGGTCAAACCCGATGTGGTGGCTTACGCCGATTGGGACACATTCACTTTCGAGAATGATCCATCGATTGCGGCGGCATTGAAACTGCTGGGCCACAGGTAGTGGCAGAACCGCGGCCTGCCCCCGGCGCACACATTCCTTACAGGATGCTTCGCGAAGGTGCGCCCCTACCTGGGACCATCCGGACATAACGCTGCCCGACAATGATAAAATATCCAATTGCCGCTTTATAGAATCAGTTTACAGGTAATAAAACAGGATGCTTTTACAAAATAACCGTTTACAGCGTGAAAGAAAAACCATCCGGGCCATGATTGGGCTTTACTGCCGCAGGCACCAACCACCCGGCAGAAGCATTATGCCCCGAATGCCAGCATTTAGTGGATTATGCCATGCAGCGTATCGACCGCTGCCCATTCAAAGAAAATAAACCTACCTGTGCCAATTGCACAGTTCAATGTGATAAACCCGCCATACGCCAACAGGTGCTCCAGGTTATGCGCTACGCCGGGCCGCGCATGCTGGTCTACCATCCAATCCTCGCCTTGATGCACTTTGTGGATGGGGCAGCCGAGGAAAAACAGGCCTGAGCCGGGAGCGCCCACTTTTGGGCTTTATTTTCAACTCCAAGGGCATTGGCTTGAGCAGTTACAACCTACCTCTGTAAGATATGGAGGGCTGACAGCCTCTTTATAATTGAAAAAGAGACGCTGCTCAAGTTTCGAAAGGAAGGACATAATGAACCAAGAACAACAATCCTGCGTTAAGGAAAACGTTACCCTGGCGGGCGGCTGTTCTGGTGCCTGGAAGCAGTGTATGGCAATCTAAAAGGGGTAGAAGATGTTTTATCCGGTTATTCCGGCGGGAAGACTCGCAACCCATCCTACTGTGAGGTTTCAAGCGGTATGACCGGGCATGCCGAAGTGGTACAGGTCACCTTTGATCCCAGGCAGGTAAGCTTCAAACAGATCCTGGAAGTATTTTTTATCATTCACGATCCAACCACCCTCAACCGGCAGGGAGTCGACATTGGCGCCCAGTATCGCTTGGCCGTGTTTTATCATTCCCCAGACCAGAAGGCGACTGCCGAGCAGGTCGTGCGCGAGCTCACTACCGCAGAGGTGTGGGGCAAACCCATCGTAACCGAGCTGGTCCCGTTTTCCGAGTTCTATCCTGCCGAAGATTATCACCAGGAATATTTTGCCAACAATCCTGAACAGGACTACTGCCAGGTGGTCATCGCCGCCAAAGTCGCCAAGTTTCGCCAGAAGTTTCTCAGCCAGTTGAAAGCCTGAACATTTCATAGCAACAGGATGCACAAGATGTCCAGGATGATAAAATCCTGTATATCTTGTGCATCTTATTTAATTCATTCCCTCATGCCAGGGTTATTTTAGTTATAATTACGGGGTTCTTTACAGCCTCAAACAAAATCCACCCTACAGGAGTAAAAAGACAGGCCATGCAGCATAAATTCGCGACGCTGACGGACCGCCTTACGAGCATGGTTGCGCTGTTCGGCATGGCCGTTTTTGGCGTTGGGCTGGCTTTCTTTGCCGCCGCCGGAACTTATTCGCGCTACTGGGCGGATGATTACTGCTACTCGGCTGTGGTCAAAATGGCAGGCGTGTTACGTGGCGTGGTGGAGTGGTACAAATACTCGGGCAACCGGGTCTCCACCGTTTTTGTCGTCGGGTTCAGTGAGCTATTCGGGCAAAAAGCCATCCAGTTTGTCCCACTGGCAGTGCTGTTGCTGTGGGTTGGGGCCTGGGTATTTTTTCTGGTGAGGTTGACCCACCTGCTGGGCTGGAAAACTGCCGGCTTGAATTGGATCGGCCTGCTGGCGGTGGTGGTGGTATATTTCGCAGTCCTGCTGGCGCCTGACCGGCTGCAAACGATCTACTGGCGTATGGGGACTTTCCATTATACCCTGCCTCTACCGCTCCTGTTGATTAACCTGGGGCTGTTGGCAGGCGGCTGGCGGCCAATGGCCTCTGTTATAACCGGTACCACACCACCGCGCTCTGCACGGCCACTCGCCAGGCGCTGGGTGTGGCTGGCAGCGCTTTGCGGGTTGTTCAGCTTCTTTGCAGCAGGTCTCTCCGAGACTTTCGCCGGGATGCAAACCGGGCTCTGGCTGGCCGGCCTGGCTGCTGTTGTGCTTTTTGCCCGCGGACCGCAGCGCCTGCATGCGGCCCGCCTGCTGGTTTTGCCCCTGCTGGGCTCGCTGGCGATGATGGGGTTGATGGCGCTGGCCCCGGCCAATGCCTTCCGCCAGGAAGTCATGCCGCCCCCCGCATACCTGTGGCAAATCGTCCCGGTCTCGCTGCTCTACGCATGGGATTTCATTTTTTATTTCGTGCGCGGACAGCTCACGCCGGTGCTGGTGTACGGCTTGATCGTGCTGTCGATTGGCCTGCTGGCCCTAAACGCAGATGCCCCGCAGCTTTCTTTGCACGGAGCGCTGGCCGGAGCATTGCTGTCACTGGCAGGCATGTATGGCCTGGTTGTGTGCTCCTTTGCCCCAAGTGCGTATGCCAACCTGCAGTACCCGGCCGGACGAGCCCAGATGCCGGCCTGCATCGCCCTGCTGGCGGGCCTGGCGGCCGCGGCATTTTTTATAGCCATGGCGCTGCGAAAAGGTATCCCATTTCAGACAAAGAGCTGGTTGAAAATTGTCGTGACACTGCTGCTGCTGGCAGCCTGCCTCTACCCACTGCGCGCCGCCGCCATCCCCCGCAAGGATATCCAGCAGCTTTCGGTCCGGGCAATACACTGGGATGCTCGCAACCTTGAAATTCAAAAAACCCTCGCCGCCGGTCAGATTGACCTGCGGGTGGCGCAAACTGATGTAGTCCAGGGCCTGGAGGATATCGGTCCGGATGCGAACTACTGGCTCAATCGATGCGCCGCCGACTATTACAGTGCTCATTCGATTATCGCCAATCCTTAGAAAGGGTAAAAAACATGTCCAACAAGAAGCGCTCCTTCAAAGCCAAACAAAAATCGACCCAAGCCAACCAGAAAATGATCCTCCAGGTGGTCTCCATTGCCATTATCGTCCTGGTCATCGCAGGCATCGCCTGGGCGATCATCTCCAGCCAGAAACCCGCTAAGACCTCCTCACAAGTTAGCTCCAAGCAGTATTCTGCCGCACCGCCCATGACCATAGATAAGAATAAACAATACTTTGCCACGGTCAAGATGGCCAAGGGCGGCGAGTTTGTCATCCAGCTTTACCCGGATAAAGCGCCCATCACGGTCAACAGCTTTGTCTTCCTGGCGCGCCAGGGATTCTTTAACGGGGTCACCTTCCACCGGGTGCTGCAGGGCTTTATGGCGCAGGGCGGCGACCCCACCGGCACAGGCACGGGCGGACCAGGCTATGAGTTCGTCAATGAAAATTCCGACTTGAAATTTGATAAAGCCGGCGTGGTCGCCATGGCCAATGCCGGGCCCGATACCAACGGCAGCCAGTTCTTCATCACCTTTGGCCCGGCCTCGAACCTGGACGGCGGCTATACCATCTTTGGCCAGGTGATCAGCGGCATGGATGTGGTCAACAGCATCACCCTGCGAGATCCCCAGCAGAATCCCACCTTCCCAGGCGATGCAATGGAAAGCGTCACCATTACTGAAAAATAAACTGAGAGTTTGCCATGAGAGTAATTCAACGGCTTTATTGCGGTGATGCAGATAAAACCGAAATGGTCGCCCTGGCGCGTGCCTTCCCAGCGGAGCACACCCACGTTATTGATCTGCCCTACCGCCTTAGCTCATGGGCCTTCGATTTCCCCGAAAACGTCGGTCTGTGGGTCGATAGCGATGAACAATTGGCAGCCTGGGCCGTGCTGCAGAAACCCTTCTGGACCATCGACTGCGCCTGCCATCCGGCAGCCCAGGTGGAGTTTTACCCGTTGCTGCTGGCCTGGGCTGACCTGCGGGCGCGCCAGATCATCGACACAGTCGGCGGGCGCCCGGCCTGGTATATCAACGTCTTTAGCGACCAAACTACCTGCATCCATATTCTGGAAGAGGCTGGTTTTACCTCACAGGCAAATGCCGGTACAGATGCCTGGTCAAAGGTCTTCATGCTGCGCCCAGGCTCGCTGCCGGTGGATCATTTCCGCATCCCGCCGGGTTTCACCATCCGCCCGCTGGCAGGTGAAGACGAAGTCGAAGCTTACGTCGCCCTGCACCAGGCGGTGTTCGAGACAAAAAACATGACCGCCGCGTGGCGCCGGCGCATCCTGCACCACCCAGATTACACCCCCGGCCTGGACGTAGTGGTAAGTGTTCCCGATGGCCGCCTAGCAGCTTTCTGTATCGGCTGGCTCGATCCAACCGGGCGCAGCGGGCAGATCGAGCCGCTGGGCTGCCACGCAGACTTCCGCCGCTATGCCCTGGGCCGCCTGGCGCTGGCTGAAGTCCTGCGCCGGCTGAAAAAGGAGGGCGTGGGGCAGATCTACGTGGAAACTGATAACTACCGTGATACCGCCTTCCGGCTCTACCAGTCACTCGGCTTCGAGGTGGTGCGCGATATCCTGGTTTTCCGTAAGGATTACGCCTAAATCCGGAAATAAATTCAATTTTGAGGTAAGATTCAATTACTATCGGTAGATAATCCTGTTATTGCCAACCTGAAATTTTACAATAATGATAAAAAAGAAATTCAGGATAACCTGGCAGATTAGCCTGGTCATTTTCTTCGTGCTGGCGGTCATTGCCACGCAGGGGATGGGTGTAATAGCCGCGTATAAAACCAACCAGGCAAAACCTGCGGCTACCGAACCAGATTTTCCCAACGTCACTGCTAACGACCTATACTTCGAGATCGATGCTGAGAACAAGGTCTTCAATTCCCGCCAGGTGATCTCGCTGGTGAACTCGCCAACTGGCCGGCGAGAAATTTGCTTCCTGATCCACCCCGACCTGACGCTGGACCAGGTTGAGTTCACCACCGCCCAGGGCAGCCCGATCACCGTGACCGGTTGGCGTTATGACACACCGGTCGAATATCAGCGCTGGTATGGAACGGTTGTGCTCAGCAAAGTCATCGTTCAGCTTGGCGCTGAAATTGTCCCGAACCAGGTCTTCACCATGCACCTGGCTTACCATTTAAAATCAGAAAAATTTCAAACCAACCTGGGATCGAATTTTTACCAGTTATTCGTCAGCCCGCAGAGCCAGCGCGCAGTTGGCTTTGACAGCGGCGCTTTCCCGGTCATCGAAGCGGATGGGGCTGCGCCCTTTAAAATTACCATTGTCCATCCGGAAGCCCAGATGTGCATCGTGCCGGGCGACCGCATCTCTGAAGAAGTATCTCAGGGATTTGCCACCACTTCCTACCAGGTCAGCCAGCCATACGACCCGGCTTTTTCCTGCGCCGCCTATCGTAAAGAACAAAAAAGTCTGAATGGGATCACGGTTGAGTTCTATCTAATCCCTGGCCAACCTTACAGCGAAAAGATGGGCGAAATTGCTCTGAAAAATCTCGCGTTGTACAGCCAGCTTTTTGGCGATCCCGGGCTAAACTTTTTTCGTTTTGTTTTTGTACCCGTGGAGGGTGAGAGCGGCGGCAGCGAGAGCAAGGGCAATACCGTCTACCTGGGGCAGTCCAAGGACTTTGAGAATTTCGACCAGGATGCTGCAGAGCAACAAGTCTTCATTACCCAGGTTGCGCATGAAGGGTTCCACAACTGGAACGCCTTTTATGCCCGGTGGTCAGGCAAGTTGAGCGGCTGGTGGACCGAAGGCGGAGCCAATTTCATGAGCGCCTGGGCCGGCGAGAAGCTGTGGGGAGAGAGTTATGGCCGCACCTTGCGCTCACAGTATGTTGAAAGTTTCGACCGGGAGATGGGCTATTTCTCTTCTGGAACGCTGGAAAACCCCAACGACTTCTCGAAAAGCAATTCTTGGAAGGGCGAATGGACGCTGACCTATGATTACGGCGCCCTGGTTTGGGAGCAGCTTCGTCAAAAAATCGGAGATCAGGCGCTGGTCGCCGGGCTGCGTGCGTTTTTCCAGGAGTCCGCCGGAAAATCCGGCAGTTATGAAGATTGGATCGAGTGTACCCAGCGCTTTACCGAGGTGGATGTGGCGGCTTACCTGACGCCGTGGACATCCCATAACGCCCGCGTCGACTACGTTATGAAGCAAGTCACCGTTAAGCCCACCGCCAGCCAATACGAAACTACGGTGGTGCTCGAGGTTGTCGAAGACCGCGATATTGAGTTGTTCTCTTCGATTGGGTTCAAAACGGCTTCATCTTCTGATTGGGAATTGATACCCCTGCACACCACCCAGGCTGGAACGCAGGTTGTGAAATTCACCAGCCAGGAAAAGCCGGTTGCGGTCCTGCTCGATCCGGAATTCCGCGTGCCCCAGACCAATCTCACCAACGACATCTGGCCCTGGACGAAATAAACTTAGCATCTATCCGAAAATTATGAGAGCCGCTTTTTTGAGTATGTGCAGCAAAGCTGCACATACTCAAAAAAACGGACCCTCCCATAATTTTCGGATGGGTTCTTTACTTCCCTTCCAGCTCTTCCCACCGCATGAATGCCCGGGCTAATTCCTCTTCTAATTGCTTCAGGCGGTTGGCGGCCTGGGTGATCTCGGCGCTGTCGCGCTGGTAAAAGGCAGGGTCTGCCATGGCTGCGGTGAGCGCGTGCTGCTCGCTTTCGAGGGCTTCGATGTGCTCGGGCAGCTCGGCCAGCTCGCGCTTCTCGGCTTCAAGGGCGCGCTGTTCTTTGTAAGTGAGCTTGCGCACAGCCCCAGCCGCAGGCTGCGATTCACTTTGCTGGTTGGCTGCCGCAGGTTTGCGACTATTCTCGGCGGCTTTTGGGGTTGTCACCGCCCGCAGCACGGCCGAGTCTGAATTCTCTGCCTGGCTCTGGCGCAGCCAGTCATCATAACCGCCCACGTACTCCCTGATATTTCCGCTGCCGTCCAACGCCATCGTGCTGGTGACCAGGTTGTTCAAGAAAGCCCGGTCATGGCTGACCAGCAGCAGCGTGCCGCTGTATTCCAGCAGCAGGTCTTCCAACAGTTCCAGCGTATCGATATCCAGGTCGTTGGTAGGCTCATCCAGTACCAGCAGGTTGGCCGGGCGGGCAAACAGGCGCGCCAGCAGCAGCCGGTTGCGTTCTCCGCCAGACAGGGCGCTGATTGGCGCATGTACCCGGTCGGGTGTAAAAAGGAAGTCCTCCAGGTAGCCGACCAGGTTGCGTGATTTTCCGTTGATGGTGATGGTATCGCGTCCCTCGCCCACGTTATCCAGGACGGACTGGCTTTCATCCAACTGGGCGCGTAACTGGTCGAAATAGGCCATCTTGAGGTTGGTGCCGTGCCGCACCAATCCTTGCAGTGGAGCCAGCTCACCCATCAGGATGCGCAGCAGGGTCGTCTTGCCCGAACCGTTGGGCCCGATGATGCCGACCTTATCGCCGCGCTGGATGGTCGTTGAAAAGTCTTGCACCACCACCTGTTCTCCATAGGCAAAGCCCGCCCCTTCGGCCTCGATCACCAGCCTGCCGGAACGTCGCTCTTCCTGGATTTTCATGCGCATCTTCCCAGGCTGCTCGCGCCGCTCACGGCGGATTTCGCGCAGGCGTCTGAGGGCGCGCACCCGACCTTCATTACGAGTGCGGCGCGCTTCGATCCCGCGCCGGATCCACTGCTCTTCTTGCGCCAGCTTTTTATCGAACTCGGCGTTTTGATCGGTTTCCGCCGCCAGCACGGCCTCCCTCCGCCGCAAAAAGGTAACATAATTACAGTTCCAGTCGAACAACCGGCCGCGGTCCAGCTCGACAATGCGCGTTGCCAGCCTCTGCAGGAAGACCCGGTCGTGGGTGACGAACAGCAGTGTGCCATCCCAACGTGCCAGGAAATCCTCCAACCAGTTGATCGTGTCGATATCCAGGTGGTTGGTCGGCTCATCCAGCAACAGCAGGTCAGGGTTCCTGACCAGGCCGCGCCCCAGCAGCACCCGCCGTTTCATCCCAGCCGAGAGCACGTCGAAGCGTACTTTGGGGTCGAGCTGCAGGCGGGCAAGCACCTGATCCACCTGGAGTTGCTGCTGCCAGGGGTCATCGCTGCTCATATTTTCCAATGTGCTCGCTTTTTTGAGCACTGCAGCTGTTTCCAACCCGCCTGTTACAATTTCGCTTACCGTCCCGCCCAATCCTGGGGGAAGCCCCCGCAGTTCGGGGGGCACTTCCTGTGGCAGATAAGCTACACGCAGGTTCTGCTGCCGGCTGACGATGCCGCTGTCAGGCGCCAGGTCGCCATAGACCAGTTTTAACAGCGTGGATTTTCCCATGCCGTTGCGTCCCAGCAGGCCCACCCACTCGCCGCGTTCGATCTGTAAGTTGACGTTTTCCAGGAGCAGCGGCCCGCCAAAACCCAGGCTCACTTCCTGCATACTGATCAATGGCATACGTTGTGGTTCCTTTGTGGAGGTTAATATACTACGAAAGTGCAATTGATGTAGAATGTTACTAAGTAACTATCCGAAAATTTGGGTGGGTTCGCTTTTTTTTAGTGTGTGCAACAAGACTGCACACACTAAAAAACGGCTCTAATAATTTTCAGATAGGTTCGAAAGGTTCGTTGGAATACGCCGTGAATTCCGGGAGTACGTCACGGGCTTATCAACGGACCCCCAAAAAATAGATTTCCCCAGGAGGCAAAAATGAGAGCGAGAAATAATGCTAATGAACTCGAAATTTATGCCGTTGCAGGCACCCACACGGTGGTGCTATCCCTGGATATGAAAAACAAGCCAACCGGTTTGCTTGGGTTCGCCTTCGAGAGAAAAGATGATAAAACCGGCCAACGTACCTGGCTGTATGGCCAGAAATGTTTTCAATCTGTAATTACCGATCCGGTTCCAGGGCAGCAGTATCCCACCTATTTACACCCAATTCAAAGCTTCCTTTGGAAAGATTTCACCGTTGAGCCAGGCCGTTCGTACACGTTCAAAGCTACCCCGGTTTTCGGCCAGCCCATGAAACCGGAATATGGGGATAGTGAAGAATTGCAGATCAAAACTGAGCCAAACATCCGTGGCAAGCACGGAGTTTTCTTTAACCGGGGCGTCTCGGGCAGCCAATCTTATGTCGAAAAGTTTGGCAAGGAAAAGATCTGCAAAATGAAAGAACCGACCAAAACGCTGGCTTATGAATGGTTATCCAGAGGATTGTATGAAGGGTTAAAGGATTACATTCAAAAAGCCAAGCCTGGCCAGCAGTTAAGAGGCGCTTTTTATGAATTCCATTATGAACCAGTTCTACAAGAATTGAAAGCTGCCCAGGAAAAGGGCGTAGATGTGCAAATTGTTTACAGCGGTGAAAACTATAAAGAGGAAAACGAGGCTGCCATCAAGCAGGTTGGCATAGAAAATATTGCCAACCACTTTAGGGATAATCAAGTGGAGGAACCCCATAACAAGTTCCTGATTTTGTGCGATTCAAACGGGGTTGCCATCAAGATTTGGACAGGCTCTACCAACATCTCCGAAAAAGGGATTTTTGGGCAATGTAATACCGGGCACATCCTCATTGACAAAACCATCGCCGGCAAATATTTACAATACTGGACTGAATTGTATAAAAACCCCGATCGAGAAACGCTGAGCACCGTTGTCGAAAACCTCCAACCTGACCTGACAGATGCTGAAATCCAGCAGGATATCACGGTATTCTTCAGTCCCCGTAAATCGGTAAATATGCTGCAGCAGTATGCCAACCTGGTAGATGGGGCAACGGATATGGTGTGCTGCATTTACCCGTTCAACATCGATCAAAGGTTCCAGGCTGTTTTTAAGGAAGATAAACCCTTTATCCGCTACATCATCCTGGATACCCGCAAAGACTACAATACTTTTCAAACCAACGACAGAGATGTTGAAGTTACCACCGGGGCTTACATCAGTTCTCCAGTTGACCAGTGGGTTGGAGAAACCTCCAGCGGGAATATTATTTACAGGGGGATCGACTATGTGCACAATAAAATTATTCTGATCGATCCTTTGACCGCCAAACCCATCGTGATTTCCGGTTCCGCCAACTATAGTGTCAATTCCCTCACAAAAAATGATGAAAACACGTTGATCATCAAAAACAATACCAGGGTGGCAGACATATATTTTACGGAGTTCGTCAGGCTTTTTGACCATTTCAGTTTTCGTGAGTGGCTCAAGAATAACAAAGCTGATTTCAAGCCATTCCTGGACGAGAAAGGGAAATGGATTAACAAGTATTTCGACAGTGATGAATACCTGAGCGTAAAAAGGAAGAAAGTTTTCAAGAACATGACAATCCCACACGGCTAGATCCAGGCCGGAGGAAGCCCACGACGAGCAGGTGCTATCAAAATCGTAGGGACGCACGTATGTGTGCGACCGGTCCTTCTTGATAATTCAATCTTTTTCCAAGATATAATATCCCAATGGAAGGTTTCATGGTGACTTTGGAAGGTGGGGGGACGCGCAGCCAGGCAGCGGTATTGGACGGTCAGGGGCGGGTTATCCAACTGGCATCTGCGGGAGGAGTAAACACCAATTTCGTTGGATACCAGCAGTCCCAAGCGGCGGCCTGGCAGGCGGTCTCGGGCGCGGTGGCTGCCGCCGGGGTGCCCGCCATGGAGGTGCGCTGGATGGTATTTGCGCTGGTCGGGCCGAAATTTGGAACGGACCTGTTCGGCGGGCTGCTGCCCAACGCCAGCTATCTGTATTACAGCGAGCGCGACGTAGTTTTTGCCCGCGCAGGAATCTACGTTTCGCATGGCGTGGCCGTAGTGGCAGCCACGGGCGCCACGGCCTGGGCGATCCGTTCGGATAATCAACGGCAGGCGTTCATCGGCGGGTGGGGCGCGCTGCTGGGTGACGAGGGCAGCGCTTACGCGATTGGCCTGATGGGACTGCGGGCGGCGGTGCGGGCATTCGAAGGACGCGAAACCCGGGCTACCCGGCTGGTCGAGGTTGTCTGCCAGCACTTCGATATCCAATTGGAAAATTTCCGCCCCGAACTGGTCCACCTGGCTTACCAGAAACCGTTAAGCCGGGCTGAGATTGCCACCCTGGCGATGCAGGTTACCCGGTTGGCATCCGAGGGAGATGCTGTCGCCTGCCGGATCGTGGAGAAAGCCGCCGGCGACCTGGCCGGGCTGGGGCTGCACGCCGCCCGGCAGGTGTTCCAGTCAAATGAAATTTTCCCGGTGGTGGCAGCCGGAGGCTTGTGCAACGCCGGTGATATGATCCTGAAACCCTTGCAAGATGGGATGGCGCAGGATTTTCCCAAGGCCAGTTTTCTGGTGGGGAGCGAAGCGCCAGCGGTGGCGTTAGGCCGGCTGGCATTGGATGGTCTTACAAATGAGCGGAGGAAAGATGCTGACTGAACAATATTTTGAGAAGCTGAGAGGATTGATCGATGAAATTGCCGCTCAACCGGAGCCTATCCGCCAGGCGGCAAAAATGTGCGCAGACGCGCTGGCGCACGGCGGCGCCATCCATATCTTCGACAGCGGGCACATGGTTTCGAGCGAGCTGGTGCACCGGGCGGGCGGATTAGCAGCGCTGAGCCAGCTGGTTTTCAGCCTGAACGTGGTCAACCCGGTTAGAACCCGGGCCGAGGCGGCGCTGCCAGCCGGGAATATAGCATCATTCGGCTACATCGCCCACATTTTTGAGACCAACCAGCTGCGCCCTGGGGATATCTTATTCGTTGGCAGCGTGTCGGGCAAGACCGCCAACGTGGTCGAACTGGCAATCCAGGCGCGCGCTCACGGGTTGAAAGTGATTGCGATCACGGCGCTGGCTTACAGCTCAAAGCTGGCTTTGGAACACCCATCCGGAAAACACACCTACGAAGTGGCTGACCTGGCACTGGATAACCATGCCCCGTTCGGCGATGCCATGATCGAGGTTGAGGGCCTGGATTATCCGATCTGCCCGGCCTCGGGGATCGGAGCGGCCACCGTGATGTGGGCAGTGGTGGCCGGCATCGTAGAGGAGATGCTGGCGAATGGCTTGCAGCCGACCGTGTTTCCCAGTGTGAACCGGCCAGATGGGCCAGCTTTGCTCAGTAAAGTGGAAGCGGAAGCTCTCCGCAAGGGGTATTAATGGACTACCTGGAAGCGGTGATCGAACTTTTAGGACGGGTGAAAGCGGCTGAACAGGCGGCAATCGAAAGCGCCGCCCAGGTCATCGCCGGCGCCATCCAGGCCGGCCATCTGGTGTATGCTTTTGGCCCGACCCATGCCGGCATCCTGGCGCAGGAGCTGTGCTATCGGGCGGGCGGACTGGTGCCGGTGAATGCCATCCTGCCGCCCGGGTTGACAACGGACGTACGCCCGATCACCCTGACCAGCCAGTTGGAACGGCTGCCGGGTTTTGGCAAGCAGATCATAACCAGTACGCCGATTGAGGCCGGCGATGTGCTGATCGTGCACTCCGTCTCCGGTCGGAATGTGGTGGTGGTTGAAGCTGCCCAGGCTGCGCAGCAACACGGCGCATTTGTCATAGCGCTGACCTCTTTGGAATATTCACGGGCAGTTCAACCGCGCCAGGCGGGCATGCCGCGCCTGTTCGAGGTGGCTGACCTGGTGCTGGATGATCACGCTCCGCTGGGCGATGCATTGGTCGAGCTGCCTGGTATGGCTCAACGCGTGGGGCCGTCGTCCACGGTGGTAGGGGCGGCAATGTTGAATGCAGTTATGGTGCGCACAGCCGAGCTGCTCTTGCAAGCGACGGGTGATGCACCGGTATTGATGAGCGCCAACCTGGATGGCGGCGAGGCGCACAACCAGCGCTGGCTGGATTACTACCGCGGGCGGCTGACCTATTTGTAGCGGAAATTGTGTAGGGGCAAACCTGCGTGTCTGCCCTGGATTTCAATCCGGCAAGACGCGCTTGAGCGCTTCCAATTCCGACTCACCCGGCCCAAGCGGCAGCGACACTTTACCGCGCTGCACCACGGAACGGCAGGCAGCCATCATCACCTGGAAACCCTTGAAGGCAGTCTCACCGTTGCACGGGTGCACCCTGGCAGGGTCATCCAGCCAGTTGGCAATATCCTGGATATAAGGCGGCATATCATGGTCATAGTCCATGTTGCCTGGACCGGACATCAAGCCATCTTTGGTCACGGCACGCCAGCCGCCGCCGGTGAGCACTTCGGCAAAGCCTTCACTGCCCTGGGCGCCAATGCGGCATTTTCGCCACCAGGCCTCTACCTCGGGCACGTCGGGAGAGCCGGCGCCGCACTCAATGACACCCCGCACACCGTTGGCATACTGCAGTAGGGCGCAGATGTAATCAGGCGAGCTGTGCACATCGGCAAACTTTTCTTTGCCGGCAGCCTGCCCGACCACCCATTCCACCTCGGCGTAGTCGTTAAACCAGCTAGCGTAATCCACCATGTGGGTCATCATGTGCAACATCCAACCGGTAGCATGGCCATAAACGGTATGCACCCGGCCAATTGCGCCGCTGGCGATGATTTCCTTGACCTTCTGGTAATGCTCGCCATAACGGTGCTGGTGGCTCACCACGGATTTAACGCCCGCTTTGCTTAACAACTGGTGCATCTCCAGCCCTTCATTGGTGGACATGGCGAACGGTTTTTCGAAAGCAATCAGCTTCACGCCCGTTTCCACACCCATCTGGATGAATGGCAGCCGGATTTGCGGCAGCGTGCAGAAAATAAAAACATCGGGTTTGGTCTGCACCAGGAGTTGGGCTGCATCGGTGTTGACGGTTTCTACCCCGAACTTCTGCCGGGCGCTTTCCAGGCGCGCCGGGTCAATATCGCACAACCCCACCAGTTTAAAACGCGGGTTCCTGGAGACGGCATCGGCGTGGTGAGTGCCGCGTTTGCCCATTCCCGCTACAACTACCGTGTAAGTTTTTTGAGCAGCGCTCATGGTTTCCTCTCTTTATAGGAAGGAATCCGATTTTTTGGGTGATGTGGGGGTGAATACCCCCACATCACCCAAAAAATCGGTAACTCTTCATCGAATGTGACATTGTCAAACTACTAACGTTTAGGCCAGTCGCAAACTACCTGGATGGTGTACTTAATTTCTTCGTCGGTTAACTCGGCGAACATCGGCAGAGAGATGCAGGAGGTGGCGTTCTTTTCCGCATTGGTCAGGGGGCCAACCAGTCGGGCGCTCTTACCCCATGGGAAACCTTCCTGCTGGTGAATGGCAATCGAGTAATGGGTTTTGGCATCAATGTCATTCTTAACCAGGTAATCTAGCAGTTTATTACGATCTGCCGGGTCTTTTGTTTCGATCTCGTACAGGTGGAACACGTGCCGGTAGCCTGGGCGGGCATAAGGCAGGTCGAGAAAGTCGCAGCCTTGCAGGCCTGCGGTGTATTGCCGTGCGATCTGGATGCGTCGCTCGCTCCAACCGGGGACATGTTTGAGTTTCGCGCTCAGGATACCGGCATGCAGGTCATCCAGGCGGCTGTTGAACCCAGGGCTGTGTACATCGCGCTTGCTGGAGCCGTGGTTGCGGAGCTTGCGAATTTTGTCGTTAATATATTGGTGGTTGGTCCAAACGGCGCCGCCATCGCCAAAAGTGCCCAGGTTCTTCTGGATGATGAAGCTGGTGCAAACTGCATCCGAAAGCTCGCCGATTCTAAAGTTGTCGCCGCGGGCATCGATGGACTGGGCATTGTCTTCAACGACAAACAGGCCATATTCATCGGCGATCTTGCGGATTTCGTCCATCGGAGCGCACTGACCATACAGATGGACCGGGACAATAGCTTTTGTGCGTTTGGTGATGGCTTTTTTAATGGCGGTGGGATCAATACACCTGGTTTTGGTATCACAATCAACCAGAACGGCGGTGCAGCCGGCGATCCACATCGCTTCGGCTGTTGCAAAGAAGGTGTTGGTATTGGTGATCAATTCGTCACCCTCACCGAGACCAAGCGCCATGAAAGTCAGCCAGAGAGCATCGGTACCATTGCCGACGCCGATAGCGTACTTTGCCTGATTAAAAGCTGCCAGCTCATCTTCAAATTTTTTCAACATAGGGCCCTGCACATACTGGCCGCTCATGATGACTGCCTGCATGTTGGCATCAATTTCATTCTTAATACTCAGGTACTGCCTTTGGTGACCATAAAATGGAACTTTCATCGTTTCCTCCTTCAGGAATAAAATACAATGTATGGACAAGTAGTGTAAAAGGCTATTATACGACCTTATTAATCAATAATAGTGTAAGTTTTACAAACCTCATAAAATGGGCTGACCTGCGCATTCCTATTCGACTTCGCCCTGCCAAAGTCTTTGCATCTCTTCGCTCTTCGCCAGCAGCTCATCTAGTTTGCCTTCAGCTTCCACCTTTCCATCCTTCAGGACGAGAATCCAATCCGCTTTGTGCAGCACAGCCCGCCGGTGAGAGACTACCAAGCAGGTGACTCCGTCGTCCAGGGCGCGCCGGCGTTCGTCCAGCCGGTCCCACAGCTGGCGCTCCGTCTCCACATCCAACGCGCTGGAGAGGTCGTCGAAAACCAGCAGCTCCGGCGAGCGGATGTGCATGCGCGCCGCGGCGGCACGCTGGACCTGCCCACCTGACAGGCGCACACCCTTGGGACCGACCAGCGTGTCCAGACCTTTGTCCATGGCGGCGATGTCCGGTTCCAGTACAGAAAGGTAGATTGCGCCCGGCAGGTCCACTTTTTCTTCTGGCAGGCCGAGCAGGATGTTATCCCTCAGCGTGTCGGAAAACAGCCGCGGCACCTGGGAGATATAGGCGCAGCGCGGCGGGTGGAAGAAGGCAGCCGGGTCGTAGATCACCTGTCCGTTCCAGCGGATTTCGCCGGATTGAGGGGGTAACAGCCCGAGCAGCGCTCTGACCAGGGTGGACTTGCCCGAGCCAACCTGCCCGGTGACCACCACGAATGCCCCGCGCTTCAAATGGAAGTTGATATCCGCAATCCCGCACCCTGAACTCATATTAATCAAGCTGCCATTTTTAATGCCAGTGTCTGCCCTGACAGGAGCGTCACCCTCAACGCTTCGAGGGTCACTTTCGGCTGCGCCGTCCTCGAATTTCTGTTTTTCCACCAGCGGAAATCGGTAGGTCAGGCCATGCACATCCAGCGTTTCCAGGCGGTCGGCGGGGGCCTTGACCGGAAAAGGTGCCTCCGGTATGGGACCGGTGTCGTAGACTGGGTGGGTTTCCAGCAGGCGTACGACCGGTTCCGGGCGGATCATCTCCAGCAGCCGCTCAATCGAGACTTCCTGCTTCTTATAATCGCCGTAGAACGTGCCCAGCTCCGAGGGCACCTGGGTGGTAAACCCCAGGTAGCTAACGAACAGGGCAAAATCACCCACGGTAAAGCTGCCGCCGGCGATGGCCTGGCCGGCCATCAACAGCATCACACCAATGCCAAAGGTCACCACGCTCTGGTTAAGCGAGTTGAGCAAGCCCCACACCAGGTTCAGGCGCATCTGGGTCTGCCGGCGGTGTTCGTTGAGCGTTATAAAATACGCCACTACGTCCGCCTCGGCGTCGGCCACTTTGATGGCCTGCACCGCGCCAAAGGCTTCGCCCAAAAAGCCCTCTACGATATCCGCGGCGCGGGCGCTTTCCCAGTTGTAGCGCTGGATGCCGTTCCAGGTCAGGCGGGTGATAAACATAATGCTAAACAGCGGCACAAAGATCACCATGGTGATGGTCAGGTTGATGCGCGCCATGATGGTCACGGCGAAGATGGCGGCGACCCACTTACCCACCTGGTTGGGGATCCACAAGGGGAAGTCGGCCACTTCGCCTACATCGGAGTGAAAGCGGTTGACGGCCTCGCCAGACGAGATAGGCAGGACCTGGTCGCCGCGCCGGCGCAGGATGCTGGCAAACAGGTTGCTGGTCAGCATCATCGCCACCAGGCTGCGGAAGGTCCAGCCATACCACTCATAGCCGATGCCCAGGGCCACCTGCGCCAGGCCGATCAACACGTAAAGCCCGATGGCCCACCACAAGGAGTCGATGCCCAGCAGGGGCGGCACCAGCGGATGCACACCGGGCGCGTTGGCGATGTTATCGAAGATGGATTTGACGATCAGCCCGGGCAGCACGTCCTTGAAGAAGGACACCAGCGTAAAGACGGAGTGGATCAGGAACGGGCGCAGGGCAAAGCCCATTGTGGCCAGGTTGAAACGCCAGGTGGGGATTTTTTCGGTGAGGTTGGGTTGGGCGGTCATACCAGCGCCTCCTCCAGCCCGGTTTTCAGCAAGCTGTAAAACCGCGACTGCGGGTTATGGGCCAGGGCCTCACGCGGACCGTACTCCACCACGCATCCGGCCTCCAGGATCAGGATATCATCGGCGCGCTGCACGGTCCTGAGCTGGTGCGCGATCACCACGCCTGTGCGCCCGGCGAAGAGCCGGTTCACGGCACGTTCCATCAGGGTCTCAGTGGCCGGGTCCAGGCGCGAGGACGCCTCGTCAAGGATCACCAGCCCAGGGTTTTTGAGGAAGACGCGCGTGAAGGCCAGCAGCTGCGCCTCGCCCGCCGAAAGCCCCTGCCCGCCCGCTGACAGGCGGGTGTTGAGCCCCTCCGGCAGCGCTTGGACCCAATCCCATAGCCGCAAGGTCCTGAGCACCGCTTCCAAGCGGTCATCCGTGATGCGAGTGTTGAAAAAGGTCAGGTTTTCGCGGACCGTGGCGTTGAACAGTTGCACGTCCTGTGTCACCATGCCCACATGCGAGCGCAGGTCCGAGAGCGCCGTGCCGCGCAGGTCCACGCCGGCCAGGCGGATCGCGCCGGCACTGGGGTCGTACAGGCGGAAGAGCAGCCGGGTGAGCGTCGATTTACCACCGCCCGTGCGCCCCAAAATGCCCAACACGCGCCCAGGCTGCACCTCAAACGAAACACTGTCCAGGACGAGGGCGGGTTGGTCGGCGGGCAGTGGGTCGACGGGAACATGGCCGTCTTTCGCCTGGACCTCGTTCACCTGGCCTGGCATGAGGCCCTGCGCCGCCTCGTCATCATTGTAGCGGAAGGACACATCCTCAAAGCAGACGCTCAGCGCGCCAGAGGGCAGTGGCTGTGCAGATGCAGAGGGATTAGCCACGGCGGGCTGCAAATCGAACAGATCCTGGATGCGCTGGATGCTGGCAGTCGATTTTTGCAGGTCCTGGACCTGTTCGCGCATATTCTGGATAGGGTCGGCCAGCATACCGACGTAATAGGTGATCAGGTAGGCGGCGCCCAGGCTGGCCTCGCCGCGTGTGAAGAGATACACGCCCACCGCCAGCCCGCCCGTGTAGCCGACGACGTAAATCAGGTTGGTGGAAGTATAAGCCAGGCTACTGGTCACCCAGGCCAGGCGGCGTTTTGCCATAAAATTGCGCAGCAGGGCGTACAGGCGACGCATGGCGTAGGCCTCCGCGCCGGCCGCGCGCAGCTCCTCCACTCCAGAAATGCGCTCTTCCAGGAACCCACTCAGGTCCGCGCTGGCCTGGCGTTCGGCCGTCCAGCGCGGGATGGCGATACGTTGGATCAGGCCCATGGCGACCAGCGTGAGCAGGGAATAGATGGCCATGCCCAGCCCCACCCAGGCGTTCTCGCGGAACAGCAGAGCCAGGATGCCCTGCACCAGCAACCCGTTGCCCAGCAGGCGCACCATGAACTCCGAGAAGAAATTGGACAGCCCAGTCACGTCGCCATCGATGCGCTCGATCAGCTCGCCAGGGGTGCGGCGCTTGTGGAAGGACAGGTCCAGGCGCAGGCAGTGGCGCGCCAGGTCGGCGCGCAGACGGTTGGTTGCCGCCCAACCCACGTTCTGGCTGGTATAGGTCGCCGCCAGTTGGAAGCCCTGTTGAAAGATAGAAAAGGCGATGAACAGTCCAGCCGCAGTGATCAGGGAGCCAGTCTGGCCAGATTGGGCGGTATCCAGGAAGTAGCGGATAATTTGCGGGTTAACCAGCTGCAAGGCGATCCCGGCCAGCAGCAGGGCGGTCATCAGGATCACGCGGGGTGTCTGGGGTTTGAGGTAGCGCACCAGCAGGACCCGGTACTGGTGAAAGCGGGTGGTTTTGGGAACTTGCGAAAGAACAGCGAGTGTAAAGTTGCTCATATCGTTTAGACTCCATAAAGGCTGGTTAATAAAAACGGCCACGGACAATCCGTGGCAGTACAAAGGTGCGGGCGTGTGTTGATATCCAGCGATAAAAAAAAGCCACGGGGAAGCACACCCGCGGCCGATTGGTCATTTCACAAGTTCTAGATCAGGTGACAGGCGTGTTCAGAGAGCCAAATTGAATTTGGTTAGGGAAGGTTTCATGTTTGTATGTTTCCTCACATTAGAATTAATTTATCATAAGTTGGGAGATGGTGTCAAGAGGTGAAAATCGACTGAAAATCGATATTTTATTTCATCTCAAACTCGGCACTGACCGGTTGGGGTGTGCCTAAGGTCTGGCCGCGGGCGGAGGGAGAGCAGCCGCCCGCCACCAGGCGGAACTCGCCCGGCTCCAGGATTGGCATACCGCTGTCATCCACCAGGGCCATTTGCTCGGGCAGGATGGTAAACTCGACTTCCTGCTGTTCACCGGGTTGGAGGTGCAGGCGCTTGAAACCGGCCAGGCTGCACAACGGCACGACCGTCGAGGCTTCCAGATCAGCCAGGTAAAGCTGGACGACTTCGTCTCCTGCCACCGGTCCGGTATTGGCGACGGTCAGGTGGGTGGATAATGGTTCACCAGCCTGGATAACCTGCTTTCCCAGGCGCAGGTTGCTGTAAGCAAAGCTGGTGTAGCTCAGGCCAAAACCAAAGGGGTAGAGCGGCTCTGAAACGGCATAACGGTAGGTCCGCCCGGCCATGCTGTACTCCTCAAAAGCCGGGAGTTGGTCGAGCGATTTGGGGAAGGTGAGGGTCAGTTTGCCGCTTGGGGAGGCGTCCCCGAACAGCACATCCGCCATAGCGCGGCCGCCTTCCTGTCCGGGGTACCAGGCGAACACCACGGCATCGACGATATCCTCAAGCCCATTCAGGGCAATCGGACTGCCGCCGAACAGCACCAGCACGACCCGCGCTCCACCGGCTGCCAGGCGCTTGACGTAATCTACCTGTGTGGCGGGTAGGGCGATATCGGAACGGTCGCCGTTCTCAGCAGTGAGCAGGGCGTCGCCCTCTTCGCCTTCCATCAGGTGCGAAAGACCCATGCAGGCGATGGTCACGTCGGCGCGGGAGGCTTCCATGAAGGTCCAATCCGTCTTAATTTTATTGGGAGCTTCTAGCTGGCAGCCCGTGCGGTATTCGATCTTCATGCCTTCCGGGGCGCGCCCGGCGATGCCCTCCAGCAGGGTGGTGTAGGAATCGCTCATGCCGTAATAATTGCCCATCAGGGCGTCCACGCTGGCGGCATTAGGGCCAACGACCAGCACGTCGCGCGCCTGGGGATCTATTGGCAGGATATTGTTCTTATTCTTCAGCAGCACAATCGATTTGAGCGCCGCTTCGTATGCCAGGGCGCGGTGTTCAGAGCAGTTGACCACGCTCATCGGGATACGGCTGTAAGGCACCTGCTCCTGTGGGTCGAAGATGCCCAACTTGAAGCGGGTCGCCAGTGTACGACCCAGCGAGCGGTCGATATCGGCCTCGCTGATCAGGCCGCGCTCGATGGCTTCATCCAACCGGTCATACGTGCACATACAGCTAATATCGCAGCCGGCCTTAATCGCCAGGGCGGCGCTCTCGACGGCGTCTTTGGTGATCTTGTGGCCCTGGTGAATATCGGTCAGGGCGGCGCAGTCGGAGGTAACATGCCCCTCAAAACCCCACTCCTGGCGCAGAGTCTTTTCCAGCAGGAACGGGCTGGCGCAGCACGGTTCGCCGTTGGTGCGGTTGTAAGCGCCCATCACGACCTCAACTTTGGCTTCCATGACCAGCTTCTTGAAGGCGGGGAGGTAGGTAGCATACAGGTCACGCGGTGATACTTTCGCATTAAAGATGTGGCGCAACTTTTCAGGCCCAGAATGGACGGCGTAATGCTTGGCACAGGCGGCGGTTTTCAAGTATTTGGGATGTTCGCCCTGCATGCCGCGCACGAAAGCCGAACCCATTTCGCCGGTCAGGAAGGGGTCCTCGCCCCAGGTCTCCTGGCCGCGGCCCCAGCGTGGGTCGCGGAAGATATTGACGTTGGGCGACCAGAAGGTTAATCCCTGGTACAGGCCGTTGCAACCATTGCGGCGCAGGGCTTCGTGATACTTGGCGCGCCCTTCGTCGCTGATAGCGAAGGCTACACGGTGAACCAGGTCACGATCCCAGGTAGCCGCCATGCCGATGGCCTGGGGGAAGACGGTGGCGCGGCCGTTGCGCGCCACGCCGTGCAGCGCCTCGCTCCAGTAATCGTAAGCCGTTATGCCCAGGCGCGGGATGGCGGCGCAGCCGTTGAGCATCTGGCTGATCTTTTCGGGCAGGGTCAGGCGTGAAAGAAGGTCCTGGATGCGTTCAGCTACCGGGCGAGAAGGGTTCAGGTAGGCGGGTTGGTCGGGGGCGGGGTTAGCAGGTGTCATAGTAACTCCAACAGTAGGTCAAGTATGGGTGAATTATACAAGGAAAACCGGCGAATCCCAAAGAAATGTAAAGATTGGCCGTAGCTCAGGCTAATTCCTGATTGACAGTTTCCGAATTGGTTGAGACAATCAGGATGGTAATCTAACCCGATATCTTGAATTGGAGGCAGAATGAACATCGTCTTGAAACGGGTACCCATGCCGGAGTTTCAATTTGTCGAAGAAACCCCGCAGGTGCCGGGGGAAGAGTACGAGCGCCGGCTGGCGGCGCTGGTAGAGGCGGCTGGCAGCGATTGGGTGTTGGTGTTTGCCGACCGCGAACACTATGCCAACCTGACCTACCTTGTCAATTACGATCCGCGTTTCGAAGAAGGGCTGCTGGTGCTGGGAAGCAATGGAAAGCGGGTGCTGATGGTGGGCAATGAGGGCATGGGTTATCTGCCCATTTTGCGGGCAGCCGTGGAGGTCGAGCTGTGCCAGACCTTCAGCCTGAATTCGCAGCCGCGCAGTAAGGCTCCCCGTCTGAAGGATGTGCTGGCAAAAATTGGCATTGGCGCCGGGCAGTCGGTCAGCGTTGTCGGCTGGAAGTACCTGGAAAGTTATGAAACAGATGATGACCAGGCGCCGGCATTTATCCCGACATTCTACATCGACGTGCTGCGTAGCCTGGTTGGACCGGGAGGAAAGCTGGTGGATGCTACCCAGCTGATGATGCACCCGGAAAAGGGCCAGCGCGCCACCAACTCAGCTGACCAAATTGCCGCTTTTGAGTGGGGGGCGCGCAATACCTCGGCTGCTGTGTTCAGCATCTTGCGCGGGACGCGCCCCGGGATGAGCGAGATGCAGGCCATGCAGTTGATGCATTACGCCGGGCAGCCGCTGACCATGCACCCCATTTTTGTGTCGGGCAAAGGGGAGATCAATGGGCTTCGCAGCGCCAGCGCCAAAATCATCGAATACGGCGACGCCGTGTCGACTGGCCTGGGATACTGGGGCAGCCTGTCCTGCCGGGCCGGCATGCTGCTTGGGCAGCCTGATCCGGCTTACTTCGAGCGGGTGGCAGTCCCTTATTTCAAAGTGGTCGCCACCTGGCACCAGACGGTACGCCTGGGGGTGCCGGGCAAAGCGGTGTTCCAGGCGGTGACCCAGGTCTTCGAGGGCAGCGGGCTTCACTCGGCGCTCAACCCAGGTCACCTGACTTCCTTTGAGGAGTGGCTGAGCTCTCCTATCCGACTGGATAGCGAGGAAAAGATCCGCTCAGGGATGGTCTTGCAGAGCGACATCATCCCTACCCCGCTGCCGGCGGGGCAGTTAATCAACTGCGAGGATACCGTGGCAGTGGCAGATGTTTCACTGCGCGCCGAATTGAAGGCGAATTATCCCGCGTTGTGGGGCCGGGTGGAACGCCGTCGGCAGTTGATGATCGTGGCCTTGGGCATCCAGCTGGCCGAAGAGCTGCTGCCGTTGACCGATGGCACCGCTTACTTGCCACCCTTCTGGCTGGCCAGCGAAATGGTGTGCGCGATAGAATAGGTTCTTTGGAATTCAGCCCCGGTTCCAGGAGCCGATCTCGATCAGGTTGCCTTCCGGGTCGGCGACCATCGAGGAATGCTGCCCCCACGGCTCGTCGACCGGGGCATAAATTGCCCGTCCACCGGCTTTGACCACCCGCTCGAATTCACAGTCGGCGTCGGCAGAGGTGAGCAGGTCAACCGCCAGCTCAAAAGTGCCATTCAGGTTGGCGGGATAGTCGGGTGTCTGGCCTAACAGCGCGGGAAGCTGAGCGCGT
>Ga0315282_10004456_pt1 | contig 24435 bp, 24 predicted proteins | sample YL17G07_20_MG_FD_203693 | JGI IMG/M metagenome (GOLD analysis project Ga0315282, IMG submission 203693) | Sediment microbial communities from Yellowstone Lake, YNP, Wyoming, USA - YL17G07_20 | ecosystem: Environmental > Aquatic > Freshwater > Lake > Sediment | place: USA: Wyoming | collected... | reverse complement strand
GGCCGAAGCTGCTCCAAAGTACCGAGAAGTTCTTCACGTTCGGTTTTGAATTTCTCTATCGCAGCTTCGCATTTGCGGCATTGCTCAATAACTTCCGGGACTTCCCTGCTCGAAACAATCTGGTTGTATGCCTGCTCGTCAATAACGGTACGTGGAGACAGAACACTTGCAAGCCCCCTGGGGGGTTCGGAATAACGTTTAAGAAATGCAATACTTTTTGCCAGCCGATTTAACAGCTCTTCGGTCTTTACCGGCCGCTCAGCTCCGGTGGTTGGCTCAGGCCAATCCCTGCTGACCATAGCCTCTTGTGCATCTAATATCTGGTAAATGCCTTCACGCTGCAACGCTTCCAGAAGCTCCGAAGCTTGCGTGCGGTGACTGACAATTATCACTTTTGCCATTTGAGCAATGGCCATAGTTAGCCTCTCTCGTCAGGGCGTCCGTCAAGGCTCAGCCTTGCCGAGACTGAAAGGCCCTGCCGTAGTCCCGATAAGTAATCCATCACTTTTGTTGCTGCAGGGGCCATTTTGCGAGCAGCTTTATCCCGCAGTTGCTGCTGTTTTTCCCCGGCTTGCGTTTTGAGTTTCTCGATTTCCGCAAGGCCTTGTGACTGCGCTGCGGCAACAGCAGCTTCGATTGCTTTTTTCCTTTCCTGTTCAGCTTCGGCCAAGAGCCGGCGCCGATTTTTCCGTCCATCTTCGGTTTTCCCGGCGGCCCCGGCTTTGGCCTGTTCGATAATTTCCTGTGCCTGTGCTTCAGCCTGCCTGATTTTCTTTATCAGTTCCATTTAAGTCCCTGCAGTTCAAAACGCCATTTCAACGATAAATTACTTACGATACAACATTGCCGGCCAAAGTTCAACAAACAGCTTCAAATTTAGTGGGAAATTCTGTGTGTCTGTTTTTGTTGACCCCTGAAATAAAGTTATTTATTGAGTATTAGGTTTTCAGCGGGAATAGAGCTAAAATTCTTTTTCCGGCTCTGCTATGAATCCCTCTTTCATCAGCAGTCGGGTTTGCTCTCTTGCTTTTTTTATGATTGCTTCAGCTTGTTTATATAGTTCCGCCCGTGGTAAGACTATTTGAGCTATTCCCTGCTCGATCGCCATAGCTCCTACCGCAGCCGCCTCGCGTGGAAACACTTCCCATTCATCCATAGAAGGAATTATGTAGTCTTCGCTCAGCCCTTTATCTTCGGCGGTTTTTGCTAATTCTCTTGCTGCCTGGATACACATTTCGTCGGTTATTGTCCTGGCTCTTACGTCAAGAGTTCCCCTGAATATCCCGGGAAAGCCCAAGGAGTTATTTATCTGGTTCGGGAAATCGCTGCGACCGGTTGCGATAATTCTGGCGCCGGCTTGTTTTGCTTCCCACGGCCATATTTCGGGCACCGGATTGGCACATGCGAAGACAATGGAATCCTTTGCCATTTTTGATAGCCATTCCTTTTGAATGGTTTTGGGGCCGGGCTTTGAAAGTGAAATCAGCACGTCCGCTCCCAACAGCGCTTCGGCGATTGGACCCTCGAAGCCGGACTTGTTGGTAATCCGGCAGATATTCGCTTTCTCCTTTAGAGAGGGATTATCCATTATGTCGGTTCGGCTCTTACAAAGTGGGCCTTTGCTGTCATACATAATGCATCTTTTTGCATCGGCGCCGAACTGAAAAATAAGGTCTGAAATCCTTATATTTGATGCGCCTGCCCCCATAAAAACGATTTTTACATCTTTAATATTCTTGCCGACTACCTTCAAAGCATTGATAAGACCGGCAAGGGTGACCGTTGCAGTCCCTTGTTGGTCGTCGTGCCATACCGGTATCGGACTTTCCCTCCTCAATCGCTCGAGTATGTAAAAACACTTGGGCTGAGCAATATCTTCAAGATTAATCCCTCCAAAAGAAGGATGTAGTGACAGGACAATCTCTATAAGCTTATCAGCGTCTTTCGTATCGAGGCATATCGGAAATGCATCAACACCGCCGAGATACTTGTAAATCAGGGCTTTTCCTTCCATAACGGGAAGAGCTGCCTGTGGTCCTATATCTCCGAGCCCGAGTACGCGAGTGCCGTCGCTAACAACGGCAACAGTGTTCCATTTATTAGTCAGCTCATAGACCATTTCAGGATTTTTAACAATGTCTCTGCACGGAGATGCGACACCCGGAGTGTACCATATATCAAAATCATGCAGGTCTTTCACACGGCACTTAGCTGTTACGGCAATCTTACCCTTGTAATATGAATGAAGTTCTGAAGCTATTTCCAGGGGTTTTGCTGCTTTTGCTAAGAGGTCTTTCTCGTCGTATTTCATAATCCTAAACTCTCCTGGTTAGATAATTCAACTATTATACGCAGAGTTCATACCCCTGCCAATAAAAAGTCATACGGGAATTTGTCTATTTAAACTGATTTACTAAAACGATGTCAGGTTGCGTATGTGTGCAGGCCGATGAAGAGTTTAGAGAGATTCACCCAGAGCAGAGTTATCACAATGACCACCATACCCACAATGGCCCAAACGCTGTTGATACGCGGGCGAGTTTTGCCAAACATATAGCGGAAATGGAAATATCCGACGTAAACTAACCACGATGCCAGAGACCAGAGTTCTTTCGGGTCCCAGCCCCAGTAATCACCCCAGGCGAGTTTGCCCCAGACGCTTCCAAGGATTAGGCCAAGCGTCAATAATGGAAAGCCGGCGCAAACCATACGGTAGGTCGCATCTTCATAAGGTAGGAGGTTTTCATTTGGGTTCCGCGTAAAACCGGTGAGCTGAAAAACAGCCTGACAGGCGGCCTTTGTCATAAAAATGTATGAGAGCATATAAACGGCGACGTGGGGTGCGAAGAGCCAGCTTTGCAGGGCCGGCGGCAGTTGCTGCGGCTCATCACTAAATATGAAACCAGCAGGAAAAAGAATTATTGCCCCTATGAGCATATCGGCTGAGAACCCACCTACACGCAGAATATGGCGGCAAAACAGTGAAACCGGATAAATCATCATTCCTAAACTCAGGAACACCTCAAAAAGATTCTGAAAGGGTATATGGCGAACGTGATACCAGCGATAGCCAAAAGCAATGACTGCGACCGCAAAGCCGAATATGTATAAGATATGGCCGGCTTTCAGGCGACGCAGCAGTGCGGTCAGAAACGCAAGCAGATACGCAGCGATAGCAATGTAAATCAGCAGACCCTGAGTTGTGTATTTAATTTCCATTTATTCGCTTTTCGATTTTCTTTTTGTAAAAACTCGCCTCTCGGCGAAGCCGAGGGTATGTCTTAGCCAGAAATGCCAGAAGACGCCGACGCCAAGTGCTAGGTACCCGGCATAGACAAAATCCAGACCTGTATCGGAAACAACGGAAAGAACAGTGTATCCGTGTCTCTGGGTATCATAAGAGCTCTGATAAAAATGATACCCGCCAAAATGGAGAGGGTGATTTACTTCGATGGTTTTTTCAGCAACAACGTTTCCATCCTTAATGACCTGGATGTCACTTATATAATCCCGGACGGATTCGGGCTTGTAATATTCTATTCGGAAGTCCTTAAGTTTTATATGGAAGGGCAATTCTTTGGTCTGGTCGCTGTCTTCCAGCCTGATGCGGTTTTCAGCGTCTCCTTCAAGGATTGTCATTTGACCTGTTTGGATTTTGTCAGTTCCAAAGAACCGGTTTTGGATTTTAAGTCCGGTAACTGAACCCCGGAGGGCGCCTGCAAGAATGAAGATACAGCCGGCGTGTATCAGCAATGGCCCGGGCAGACAAATCAGCCGACGAAATATCACGAAAGCCGCCGTTAAAAGAGCCATTAAAGCTAACCAGTAAGCAGACAACGCCGGGGAGTTAAAAAAGCTTTTTGCCTGGTATGAGCCGATAAATGCGCCATAGACGGACAGAAAAATCAATAATACGACCAGCGCCAGCGCAATCCACATCACGGCACGTCCGAATTTTCCTTTAGAGGTTTCCTCTATACCCATCGTTAGAGCAATCCGGCAATTGTTTTACTTGACAAGTTATACTAAATTGTGCATAATATACAGAGTATACGAGTTTTATAATCCAAATATAGGGAGGACAACCAGTGCGTTTGGTTGTAAAAGAAAATGGCCGAACTGTCAATGAATTTCGGTTCGCCAAGGGGCCTATTTATATAGGCAGGCAGGAAAACAGCCAGGTTTTTTTGCATGACAGAGCGGTCTCAAGACAGCATGCGGTAATCTTCAACACCCAAGATGGAAAATGGATGGTCGAAGACCTCGACTCGGCGAACAAGACATACCTGAACGACCAGGCAATTCACAAGGTTGAGATTAAAACCGGCGATTGTCTTCGTATAACCGACTTTACTATCGAAATCAACCTCAAAGATGGTGCTGAGACTGAGAAACCAATTCACCTGGAAGATACGCTCGCAGCGCCCTCCGGCGGCCCACAATTTATAGAAAGAAGATTAGATACCGCGGACGCTCCCCCTATAAGATTACCGGCCCAAAGAGGGATGGATTTGCTGCGGGCCAACGAGAAAATCAGCCAGGCAGGTAACCCTGATGAGCTGCTGCTTGCCTTATTGGATATCACATCAAAGCAGCTCGGTACATATCATAATTGGTGTGCATTGAGAAGTGAGCCTACAGGCCCGATGACATATCACGCCGGCAGAACCCGAGAAGGTCAAACGTTGGAGCTGAGCAATATAAAACTTAATGAAAAAATCAACGAGGCGATTGAGAAAAGCCACTTCTTACTTTTTATCTTTTCGAAAGATATGAGCAAGGATGAAAAAGGGCAGATACGCTCTGTGGTGATAGCGCCTATTGTAGGCCCGGCCGGCTGTTTCGGCGTGTTATATGCTAATAACACTTTTCGTGACGACCACTACAACCTCAGCGATTTGGACTATCTTATGCTGCTCGGAATGCAGACAGCCACTGCACTGCAAAAGCTCTGAATTTGTGAATCAAGTTACTGAACGACAGACAGCGAGCCGGAAGTTTATTTCCTTTTGTATTTGCCGATTAGCTGTCCCTGCCCGAGGATGTGTCCTTCCATTGCCTTGAGCAGCTCACGTTTTCTGGCGCCGGCGGCCAGGTCAAGCTTCGTATCGAGTGCGTAAATCTTAAAGAAGTACCTGTGTGTGCCGCTTGGCGGGCACGGTCCGCCATAGCCAACCCTGCCGAAGTCAGTAATACCTTGTTTGGCGCCGCTGGGCAAAGTTTTATCCGGGGGAATGTTTTCCTCAAGCTTTCTGGTCTCGGCCGGCAGGTTAAACAAAACCCAGTGCACCCACGTCCCCATCGGTGCGTCGGGGTCGTCGGATATCAGGGCGATGCTCCTGGCCCCCTCGGGCACAGCCTCCCACTGCAACGGCGGAGAAATGTCCGAACCGTCACAGGTGTACTTTGCCGGAATTAAACCACCTTCGGTAAATGCAGAACTGGTAACTTTGATTTCCATTTTTTCACCTCCTGCTGCCTCGGAATCGGTTTGTTCACTGTCTTTGCATAAACAAAACACTAATATCGGCATTATTACTAAAACAACAATGTCCTTTAGCACGGCATTTTCTCCTATATCCTCTAATCTATAAGGGTTCTCAAGTACTCAATCATACTGCCGACGCCGTCCAGTGTCAAAAACAGTATGGACAAAATCACAATAACCCACATTACCGGCTTAACCTCTCTGCCTTTACCCGATGCTATTTTTATAAGGGCAAACGAGATAAACCCAAAAGCCAAACCCGTACTGATACTGTAACTTAGAGCAATCATCACCATAATGATAAAGGCCGGAAACGCATCCTCCATATTCCTGAAATTGATTCTGCTAATCTCCTTCATCATAAACAAACCCACCATAACCAGGGCCGGCCCCGTTGCATAATCCGGCACCACTCCAACAATCGGGACAAATAATAGTGCCAGCAGGAAACAGATGCCCGTCACCAGCGAAGTAAGCCCTGTTCGCCCTCCCTCTTCAATTCCGGCAGCCGACTCAATATACGATGTAATAGTCGATGTTCCCAGTGCAGCTCCTAACATGCTCGCTGCAGCGTCAATCGCCAATAAACGGTCCAATCCTTTTATTTTGCCGTCCTGATCGACCATTTTGGCCTCGTGACAGCAGGCCACCAGCGTTCCAATACTATCGAACATATCCATAAACATTAAAGTAAAAATGCTTCCAAATAAACTCCACTTAAATGCCCCTAAAATATCTAATTGAAACGCTACTGCTCTGATGTCGAAGTGAAAAGAGATTAATTCGGCCGGTTTTTGCACACGCCCCGAAACAATTGCAAGGGCAGTCGAAAGTATTATCCCTATCAGCAAAGCCCCCTTTACCTTTTTTATCTCCAGAAAAGCCATAACCAGCAAACCAATCAATCCCATCATAACCGTCCAGCTCAGCGGCCCTGCCGAGACCAGTGTCTCTTCGTTTTTCACGACTATTCCCATATTGCGCAAACCGATAAACGTGATAAACAACCCTATGCCAACCGATATGGCTGAAACCAGACCGACGGGAATTGCCTCGACCAGCCGCTTCCTCAAACCCAGCAGCGTCAATACAAAACACAGCAATCCCGAAAGGAACACAACCCCGAGGGCTGTCTGCCACGTTATCTCGCCGGCCTTTACAAGACTATACGAAAGAAAAGCATTCAGCCCCATCCCCGGGGCCATCGCTATCGGAGCATTCGAAAATAAACCAGTGATAATCGTTATAACCGCCGTTACTATGCAGGTAACAATTATAAGCGCCTGTTTGTCCATACCTGCTGCACTGAGAATAGCCGGATTGACGAAAATGATATACGCCATTGTAAGGAATGTTGTCAGCCCTGCTACAATCTCAATTTTTACGCTGGTCTGTTTCTGTTTGAGATGAAAAAGAGAATTGACCAATCATTACCTCCCTGAACATAATTTCCATTTAGCGTAACCTTTTTACCTAAACGTCGGCGTTGATTCAATACTATAAATTACGCTGGAGAAAGCAATGATTTATTTTTTCTTGATAAAGAGGGAAGACCTGTATATATTGGCTGAACAGAGGACGATTTTCTTTAAGAATTAAATCTGATTTGGAGGTGAAAAATGGCTATTACACCGGAAAAACTTGTCGAGCTTTTGAACAAAGATTTGGAACTGGAGTATTCTGCCGCGATTCAGTATATAAATCATTCTGCGGTGATGACCGGGGCTGCCTATGGCGACGTAATCAAGGAGCTGAAAATCCACGCCAATGAAGAAGTCGGCCATGCGATGATTCTCGCCGACCAGATTGATTATCTCGGCGGCTCTCCGAGCGTTGCGGTCGGCCCAATTCATACATCAGGGGATAACGACCAGATGCTCGAACAGGACCTTGCCGGCGAAGAAGATGCGATAAAAAGATACAAGGTCAGAGTTGAGCAGGCTGAGCAGCTTAAGGAATTTGCCCTTGCCCAGCAGTTAAGAACCATATTGGCCGTTGAGCAGGAGCACGCGATGGATATAAAACAAGCTCTCGGCAAATAACCTGACAATACCCCAAAAATACAGATAAAAAATGCGAGAGAGAGGAGTCGAACCTCCACGGGCTTTCACCCACAAGGTCCTAAGCCTTGCGCGTCTGCCAGTTCCGCCACTCTCGCAAATGTCACTCTTCGATTTTTTACCGCAGAGGCCGCCGAGTTCGCAGAGTTATATTTTTTGTTTCTAAATTTACTTTTCTCAGCGGTCTTTGCGCTCTCTGCGGTTAATCCTTTTCTTTCGATATTGTCTCAATCCGCTTCTCGGCTTTTTCCAATATGCCCTTGCAGTGCTTAATCAAGGCCATCCCCTTTTCATATTGTTCGAGACTGTCCTGCAGCGGTATTTTGCCTTGCTCTATTTTGCCGACGATATCGGTGAGCTCCTTGATTGCCTCTTCGAAGCTCATTTTGCCGATATCATTTTTCTTCTCGTTTTTTGCCATAATCAGACCTCGGTTTATTTGCTCCTATTTTGCTTGTTTGTCACCTTACTTTCAATCAAATTCTCGCCGGCAAGTTCGGTAATCATGCAATCTGCGATTTGGACATCCGCTAAATTTTTCACCAAAAGGCCGGTCTTTTTATTGGTGGTAATGCTGTATCCCCGCTGCAGGACTGATTTGGGATTCAAGCCGGCCAAACGGTTCTTCTGCGCTATAAGCTGCATACTACATCCATTTATAATCGCCCGCACTGCCGCATTTGCCCGATTTTCCCAATTATTCAAATCAACAGTTTTTCTGCCTAAAAGCCGATGCGGCTCAATCTTAATAATCTGCTCATAAAAGCGATGTAACTTGTCCTTCCCCTCCGCCAGCAATTCTCTTGTCCCCTTTGCCAGCTTTGTAAATACATCATCCAGTCGCTGTCCCCGATATTGAACGCATAAAATCATGTTTCTGTTCAAGCTGCCTTGTTTATTTTCTAAATCTTCGAGGACTTGTCGCATATCGGGAACCGCCACAACACCAGCTTTTGTCGGCGTCGAAGCCCTTGCATCGGCGACCAAATCTGCGATTGTGGTGTCAACCTCGTGGCCGACTGCACTTATGACAGGTATTTTCGAATCGAAAATCGCCCTGGCCAAAACCTCTTCATTAAACGCCCACAAATCTTCCATCGACCCGCCGCCTCTGCCGACAATCAAAATATCAAGTCTCAATTTCTTATTTCGCCTATTTATGTCTCTGATACCTGCTGCAATCTCCGCCGCCGCCCCTTCACCCTGCACCGGCACCGGATATAAAAATAATTTCACGCAAGGCCAGCGGTTCCAGATGCTGTCCTTAATATCCTCTATCGCCGCACCCGATTCGCTGGTCAGTATCCCGATTCTTCCCGGATAAGGCGGCAGGGCTTTTTTATGCTTATCATCAAAAAGTCCCTGTGCTTCGAGCCGTCTGACCATCTGCTCAAAAGCCAGTTGCAGTGCTCCGACACCGGCCGGTTCTATTCTTTCAACATAGAATTGATATTTTCCCTGTGGTTCATAAACATCGATAAATCCCGTGCCCAAAACCGCCATACCGTTTTCCGGCTCGAACCTGAGCTTGCTGAAATTGCTCTTCCACATAACGCAGGGCAGCAGGGCGTTTTCATCTTTCAGTGAAAAATAACAATGCCCGCTGTGATGGAGTTTCCAGTCCGTTATCTCGCCTGTGATTGACAACCGGCCGGGCAGATTATTTTCCAGAATCCCCTTGATTAGCGAATTGACCTGGCTGACCGTATATATTCTGGTTCCGTTTTTCATCTGTCCGTCAATTATAAGTTCAAAGGCCCCCATCATCAATTTCCAATTCGCCGGAAAGGATTTATATTAGCTCTCTGATAATTTTCTTGATTCGGGGCTTTCGATTTGATACAATAGTTTTGTTTGATAGGGGTGATTCAATTGTGAGGAGGGTATGGTGAGCCCTTGGCTTGAAACTATAGGTATTATCTTGGTAGCTCTGTTGGGCGTTTTTCTTGGAAAACTGTTTTCGCGCCCTCGCAAGGCTTATTGGATAGCAGGCTATTTTCTGTCCTTTTTGCTCATTTTGTTTCTGCTAATAACCAGATACTCTAATTCGCTGGCCTTTGCGCCGCTGTTTGTCTGGATTACAGCAGGACGGGTAAAGTTCGTCATTTTCTCTTTAGCCGTTACTATGGGCTTAACCACTCCGCTGTCGCGGCTGCCTTACAAATTCGAGAAGGTCGCAATTTACATCCTGATGGTTGTGGTTGTAGTTTGGTTTTCGGTTTTGCCTTTTCTTGTCCCTGCTTTGATTGAAGGCTATCTGGCCAATCTCACAACGCGGCTTGATTCCAACGGTATTTGCTTTCAGACCACAGGTTATACTTGTGCTCCCGCTGCGGCGGTAACGGCTTTGAGGAAATTGGGTCTGCCTGCCTACGAAGGAGAGATAGCCATACTTTCTCACACAAGCCCCGTCGCAGGCACTTTGCCCGGCTGCCTCCAGGCAGCACTTCAGAACCGCTACGGTGACGAGGGCCTGAGATGTCAGTACCGCCACTTCGACTCGATTGCTCAGCTAAAGGATGCTGGTCTTACCTTAGCTGTGGTAAAGAGTGCATTTCTGTCGGACCACTGCATCGCTGTCCTTGAAGTCTCGGACAGGATGATTACTGTTGCCGACCCCGTCACGGGCAAAAGGTCGCTGTCCCATAAGCAGTTTGAGGAAATCTGGCGATTTTCCGGCATTGTCCTGAAGCGAGACTCTACGCAGAGCCCCATAAGTTAGATGTTGGCCTTACGGCTCAGAACTTCTAATCCCGATTTGTTGTGGCTGGATTGCTGACAGCTTTTATCAACCGGTGATGATTCTTTTTCATCTCTTTACCGGCACAATTTTATCCGCCAAACAAACGGCGGATGAAATTTGCGCTCGAATTACGAATTTTTTAGCACGGTGTGACATACTGTTGTCACACGGCCGATAAAAATATAGTTAAATTTCCTGAAATCATCGATATTTCCCACAGATACGGCGAAAAAAACCGGAACAACAGTAAAGTCATAATAACCCAGCCGGGCTAACTTACCTGGGGGGGATAGCCCGGCTGGGCTTATTTCAGGGCATTGCTCAAAATCGTCAAGCCTGTCCCGAGCGAAGTCGAGGGGATGGATTAGCCAGCGCCCCTTACCTGTCATTCGATACGTTTTCTGTAAAGCCGCGTTTCCAAAGGTTTTTTGTAACCTGTCCAGTTTGAATCACCTGGTTCGTTGTCAATCGCTGCTGTTACCTGATTTATCTTGGCGTCCAAATCGTCAATATAGTTGACCATAAACGCTTCTGGTGTTGCCGGCAGCTTCGGCGAGCCGAATTCGTATTTGCCGTGGTGTGACAAAATAATGTGCCCGAGAGCATCTAAAATCGTCTCATCAATCTTTGTCCCCTTCGCAGCCAGTGCTTCGGCCTTTCGGTTCAGTAAAAGGTAGCTTTTTGCAATATGCCCGATTAGTTGTCCCGAATCGGTATATGAAAAGGCCATATCGTACGAAAGCTCTTCGGTTTTACCCATATCGTGGATAAAAATCGCCGTCAAAACCAAATCGGCCTGCACCTCCGGATACAAAGGCAGTATCGCAACAGCTACTCGCAGCATATTGTGGGTATGCTCCAGCAGCCCGCCGAGATAATTATGATGCATTTGCGTTCCACCGGGTGCGGTGCAGAATTTCTCCATCAGTTCGGCGTCGGCTAAAAATTCTCCCGCCAGCGACTTTAACTGACGGTGCTTTACCACCCCCACTATCTTTTTCACCTCTTCGAACATCTGTTTTGTGTCTTTGTCTGTCCTCGCCAGAAAATCCTCAACGCAGACTTTGCCTGCATCGACGATGCCGATGTTGTTTACAACGATTTGCAGGTTATTTTGATAAAGCTCGCTTCTTCCCTGTATATGGACAAATCCGGGTTTCGGCAGCGAGTTGTAAACGGTCTCGGTCGCCTGCCACATCCGGCCGTTCAGTTGCCCCGTTCGGTCGCAAAGGAACATTGCTATATATAGGTCGCCTTTGGTTGTGCTTCGCAGAATCGGCTCTTTTACCATATAGATATCGTCGATTGCCTGCCCCGGGCCGATTTCATTGATAAATTTATGCGCCATTTTCAGCTCCGTTAATTGATAATCTATAATTGATAAACGATTATCAATTGTCAGTCATCAATTATCAATAAAAAAGTCGGGACTACGGCAGGGCCTTCGCCCTGACGAGCTGGGGTCTATACTGAACAGCATATTCCTATACCAAATATAATCTTGCAGCCCTGTGTGTTTTGGGCTATATAGTGAGCTTTGAATTAACGCAATACGGAATACGAATTATGCGATACAGCCGAATGTTAATACCGACTGTCAAGGAAGCCCCTGCCGATGCGGAAGTAACCAGCCATAAATTGATGCTCCGTGCCGGCTTAATGCGAAAAGTCGCCAGCGGAACATATACCTATCTGCCTCTCGGCTGGCGCAGCCTGCTCAAAGTCATCAACATCGTCCGCGAAGAAATGAATAAGGCCGGTGCCCAGGAAATCCTTATGCCCTCTGTCCAGCCGATAGAACTGTGGCAGAAGACCGGCCGCGATGTCGATTATGGCCAAACACTGGCGACTTTCACCGACCGCCACGGCCGGCAAAACGTCCTCGCCCCAACCGCCGAGGAGGTCGTTACAAGCATTGCAGCGAACGAAATAAATTCATATAAGCAGCTTCCGATGAACATCTACCAAATCAGCTTCAAATTCCGCGATGAGTTTCGTCCGCGTTTCGGCCCAATCCGTTCCCGCGAATTCATAATGAAAGATGCTTACAGCTTCCACGCCGACCCAAAGAGTCTCGACGAAACTTACAAAATTATGTATGACACATACTGCCGAATTTTCAAACGCTGTGGTCTTGAATATGTCATCGTCGAAGCTGAGTCCGGCGAGATGGGCGGCTCCGGCTCGCACCAGTTCACCGTCCCTTGCGAATCCGGCGAAGACATTATCGTTCACACCGAAGACTTTTCCTATGCCGCCAACATCGAAAAGGCCGCCGTCGACCGTTTAGCCCCCGCCGGTACGGCGGGGAAAAGTCTCCCCGCCCCAGAACTTGTTCACACCCCCAATGTCGGCAGCATCGAAGCGGTCTGTGCCTTCTTGAAAACCCAACCGAAGGATATGATAAAAACCCTGATTCACACCGATGGCGATAACGTAATCGCAACACTCATTCGAGGCGATCACGACCTTAACCCGGAAAAACTCACACAAATCCTCGGCGGCAAAACCGCTGAACTTGCCGATGAAGCCACTATCGAAAAAATCACCGGCGCAAAAGTCGGTTTTGCAGGCCCGATGGGACTCGCAGGCAAGGTCTCAAAATTGATTATTGACCACGCCGTCGCGGCGATGGCGGTCGGCGTAACCGGCGCAAACAAGACTGATTATCATATTAAAAATGTCGTCCCCGGCAGAGATTTCCCGCTCAAAGGCGAAAACATTATCATTGCCGATATCCGCAACGCCGTCGAAGGCGACACGCATAACGGCAGGAAACTCCTCTTTAAGCACGGTATCGAGGTGGGGCAGGTCTTCAAACTCGGCACAAAATACTCCGTTAAACTCAACGCAAAATTCCTCGACGAAACCGGAAAAGAACAACCCTGTCTTATGGGCTGCTACGGCATCGGCATAAACAGAATCGTCGCATCGGCAATCGAAGCAGGCAATGATGAAAACGGCATCATTTTTCCTATAAGTATCGCCCCCTTTGAAGTTATTGTTACCAGCGTAAATCAGGATGATAAAGAGGTAGTAAAACAAGCTGAAAAAATCTACCTGCAGTTGCAAAATTATGGTATTGATGTTTTGCTTGATGACAGGGATATACGTGGCGGCGTGAAATTCAAAGATGCCGATTTGCTCGGAATACCCATCAGGATTACCGTCGGCCAAAAGTCCATCGCAGAAGGCAACATCGAAATCAAGCTCCGCCGCGAATCACAAAGCCAAAAAGTACCCATTAAAGAAGCATCGGATAAAACTATCGAACTGGTCAACTCGCTGAAAGAACAACTAAATTCTTCCTGTCATTCCTGCGAAAGCAGGAATCCAGGACAAGAATAGATAGTGAAACAATATTTTATTTATATATTAGCAAGTAAGAGAAATGGCACTCTTTATCTGGGTATAACAAGCAACTTGCTTAAAAGAGTCTATGAACACAAAAACAACCTGATAGAGGGATTTACGAAAAAATACAATGTCCATACTCTCGTGTACTATGAGCCTTATAATGATATTTATGATGCTATCGCCAGAGAGAAAAGCATCAAAAAGTGGAAGAGACGTTGGAAAATTGAATTGATAGAGAAGTCTAATCCAAAATGGGAAGACTTATACTACCGTCTGAGTGGTTGAAGAAAACAGGAAGAAATGGCTGGATTCCCGCTTCTGCGGGAATGACAAAGGGAAAAAATAAACACAAATGTGGAATCTGCAAGCACCCAAACCTGCTAAACTGATAATCGGCATCTTGGCCGCCGACGAAGAGTGCCTTAAGGCCGCGCTCGAAGCAATAAACGCCAACTTCGGCCAAATCGATTTTTTAAGCGACGTCTGGCCGTTCGACCAGACCGATTATTACAAAGACCAAACCGGCGAAAATATCTTAAGGCAGTTCGTCAGTATCGAAAAACTGATTGACCCCGGCAAGCTTTCCAAAATCAAACACAAAACAAATACGCTCGAACAAAAGCTGGCCAAACAATCCGCCTCCGATTTACTCAGGCCGGTCAATCTTGACCCGGGTACAATCGAGCCCTCGAAGCTGGTTTTAGCCACGACAAAGAACTACTCGCATCGTATATATATCGGCAAAAAAATGTATGCCGAGGTAACATTGATTTTTGACAAAGGCAAATGGAAGCCCTTCGAATATACCTATCCCGACTACAGGCAGGATTGTTACCATGATTTTTTCAATAAAGTAAGAACGCGATTAGTGGAACAGTTAAAATCGAAACATTAACCATATTAGCAGTAATTTTACTGGCCGGCTCATTCGTGCTGTCGGTCATCTTAACGGCCGTCGTAAGTAAATTGGCCGAGCGCATCGGCTTCGTCGCTCATCCGACCGCAGATAGATACCACAGGTCAACTGTTCCTCTCGGCGGCGGCATCGCAATCTTTACTACTATAACCGCCATCGTAGTTACTGCCGCAGTCGCGATAAAAATTCTGCTTGTCCCCGGCCGCCTCCCCTGGCTCGCCGAATCGGCTAACATCAACCCGGCCGACTTTTTGGGAAAAACAAATCAGCTTGTGATTATACTGCTCAGCGCACTTATCTTGTTTTTGCTCGGCCTGTGGGACGACAAAAAGCACCTCGGCCCATTTTTCAAACTCATCGTCCAGTTCGCAGTCGCAATAACCGCCGCCTCCTTTGCAGACGTCAGGGTCGAGTTTTTCATCGAAAACAAATTAATCACCACCGCCCTTTCAGCCGTCTGGATAGTCCTGATTATTAATGCCTTTAACTTTCTTGACAATATGGATGGTGCCGCCGCCGGTATCGCCGTCATAGCGTCCTCCATTTTATTCACCGCAGCCGCCATAAGCGGACAGGTCTTTGTAGGAGGCCTGGCAGTTGTTTTTACAGGGACATTGTTGGGCTTTTTGGTGTTTAATTTCCCGCCCGCCAAAATCTTCGCAGGTGACGCCGGCTCTCTTGTAATAGGCTTTTTTTTGGCGATGCTGACCCTGCGCACCACCTATTATCACCAGGCACAAAGCGGCCAATGGTATCCGGTTTTTACCCCGCTCATCGTTATGGCAGTCCCGCTTTATGATTTTATCAGTGTAACCGCCCTGCGGATAAAACAGGGAAAAAGTCCTTTCGTCGGTGACACCCAGCATTTTTCCCATCGACTAAAAAAGCGTGGATTGACCGATACCCAGACAGTTTTGTCTCTATATCTGGCTACGCTCTGCACCGGCCTTGGTGCAACTTTTCTCTATCAGGTTAATCTTGCCGGGGCGTTCTTAATCTTCGCTCAAACGTTTATGATATTAGCCATTATCGCCATTCTCGAAACTACCTCGGGAAATGAAAAAAATGCCGCTTGATTCGAGCTTATCAAAAAGTAAAGGTCAGGTGATTTTAGAATACATCGCCCTTGCTCTTTGCCTTTGCGTGATTGCACTTCGCACGACCTATACCGAAGGCCCGGCTGCGCAATCTATTACTCCCGCCAATCTAAACGACAATCTTTACAGTCTATCCGTATCGGCTGTCCTGTTTCTCTCATTTGTATTCTGGTTTATATGTGGCTTTTGTAGTAAGAGGTTTTTATATCGCTTCACTGCCGTAGAAATCGGCCTGTGTCTGTTTTGTATAGCTGCTGTCATTGCCGGGTTTGCCGCCTCAAACAAGCGAGCAGCAATTACTGACGCCGTTTGCCTTATTGCGCCGGTGTTGATGGCTGTCCTGCTGGTGCAGATATTGGATTCGCAGTCGAAGATAAAGCTGGTGCTGGCAGTTATCGCCGCTCTGGGAGTGGTCTCAGCCTGTCAGTGTGCTGAGCAGTTTTTCGTCAGCAATCAGATAATGATTGACCAATATGAGCAGGCTCCCACTACCATACTCGAACCGCTCGGTATACAGAGCGGCTCTTTCCAGCAGTTTCTTTTTGAGCATCGCCTCTATTCAAGGGATGTTCGGGGCTTTTTCACTACCGGTAATTCCGCCGGTTCTTTTGCGATATTGGCTTCTTTTGCCGCTGTTGCATTATTTATCGACAAATTCAAAAATCGCCAATCCCAGCCATCCGAGCCTCTGTCTCTTATTATGTGCGGTGTCGCTGTAGCTGTCGTCGTTTTCGGCCTTATTATTACCCGCAGCAAAGGCGCAATCGCCGCATCCCTGATTGCAGCAGGTTTTTTTGTTGCGTTCCTTTATTTCGGCAATTGGCTGAAAATGCACAAAAAAGCCATATTGCTTGTTTGCTTACTATTTTTCATCGCTGTCGGCTGCGCAGTTGTTGCCTACGGACGGACTCACGACCGGCTGCCCGGCGGAAATTCAATGCTGGTCCGCTGGCAGTATTGGCTCGCCGCAGCGAAGATGTATGCCGACCATCCTTTTACGGGCGTTGGCCCGGGTAACTTCGCCCATTTTTATACACATTATAAGCCTGCTGCAGCGCTGGAGAGTGTTGCAGACCCCCACAATTTTCTGCTTTCTGTCTTAACTCAGTATGGCCCGCTCGGCCTTATCGGATTTTTAGCTATGCTCTTCATACCATTATGGAAATCCTTTCCCAACCAGGCAGGTTTTTCTCCACAAGTTCAGTCACAGTTGCCCTTCAGAACCCTTGCCATAATTTACTTACTGGTCTTATCCGCTGTGTTACTACTTATCAGACCGCTGATTATGCGCACACCCCTTGGCAACACTTTTGAAGTGGCGCTGTATCTGATATTCACATTATATGTTGCGCCGGTGACTGCATTTGCTGTTGGTTTTTGGCTTTTAACAGCAGATACCAAATCACGAGTCACGGGACACGGGTCACGGGTCACGTATGTCCCCGCTGCTCTTTTTTGTGCGATTCTTGGCTCGACTTTACATAATTTGATAGATTTTGCCATTTTTGAGCCGCCTATGTTTACTGCTTTCTGCGCGATAGCAGCCTGTCTTATTGCATTGGATTTCCAGCAGAACTCTCGACCGATGTTTGTTATAAAACCTGCTCCTTTTGCAAGAATATTATCAGTAGCTTCTGGCCTGGTGCTGATTTGGGGTTATTTCAATTATGTGTTGGTCCCCGTCGCCAAAACATCAGCTCGCAATCAGCAGGCAGTCCGACAGGGACAACCGTTCGAATATGCCCACCAGCTTCTGTACCAGGCAGCCGAACAGGACCCGCTGGACCCAACAGCATTGAACCTGAACGGCAGGCTCTATTTACAGCATTACAACGAAACGCCGAATGCACAACCGGCCTTGCTCAAAAAGGCCGAAGCTTGTTTTTTCGCCGCCATTGCTCGTGATAATGCGGATTTCAAAAACTATGAAAAGCTAAGCGAGGTCTATACTCTGCTCGCAAAAAACAAACCTGTGCAGGAAAAAAACAATTGGCTGAATTATGCGATTGACAGCCTTTGGTCTGCCGTTGAGCGTTATCCCACCTCCGACCGCCTGCGATTCGAATTGGCCGAAATAGCCGAACAGTTGGACAAGACCAATATCGCCGTCGCCCAGTACGAAAAAGCAGTTGAAATTGAAGATGCCTATCGTAATCAGTTTAAGATAATGTACCCCGACAGGGAAATCTTCAGCCGACTCGGTGAGGAAAAATACAAAAACGCAAAGCAGCGAATAAAATACCTCTCCGAGCGACTGACCCCGTAGCTCTATACGCCTTCTAACTTGCTCATTATATCCTGGGGTATGTCAAAATTAGCGTATGTGTTTTGAACGTCGTCGTGGTCTTCAAAGGCTTCCATCAGGGAAATTATTTTCTTTGCCGTCGCCGCATCGCTGACCGGCACGGTATTTTGCGGCACCCTCGAAATCTCGGCAACCGCAATCACAATCCCTTTTTCCTTCAGCGTATTCTTTAACTGCTCATAGATGGCCGCATCGCAGGTTATCTCGAACAGTTCACCGCTGTTTGTCATATCATCTGCGCCGGCGGCCATGGCAATTTCCAAAAGCTCGTCCTCGTTGGCCTGGTCGGTATTTACCGTGATGAGTCCTTTTTTATTGAACATCCAGTTGACGCATCCGCTTGTCCCCATCGAGCCGCCGTGCTTTTCGAAAATTCTCTTAATTTCCGGCGCGGTTCGGTTGTGGTTGTCTGTTAGTGCCTCAACCACTATAGCCACTCCGCCAGGTCCATAACCTTCGTAGTGCACCTCTTCAAAATGAACCCCCCCGACCTCGCCGGTCCCTTTTTTGATTGCCTTTTCAATCGTATCTTTCGGCATATTAGCTGCTTTGGCCTTGTCGATGGCATACCGCAAAGACAGATTCGCAGATGGGTCGCCCCCGCCGGCCCTGGCGGCAACGATTATCATTCGAGCTACCTTGCTCCATACCTTGCCGCGCTTGGCATCAGTAGCAGCCTTTTTATGCTTTATTCCCGCCCAATGTGAATGACCTGACATATCTGCTCCTCACAAAAATGGTTCGACTGCGAAAAATCTCTCCTTCAAAACCAGTAAATGATTATAGCGTTTCTGCCGGGCAATACAACAGTCCTTCCTACGGCTGCTCTCCCGAGGCCGCCCGCATCCGCACCGAGTATAAGGAGGTCCGGGCTGTGATAAACAGCGTCCGTTTATCTTTGCCGCCGAAGCAGACATTGGCGGGCTGCTCGGGGACCTCGATTGTTTCAATTCTTTCACCATTTTTGTTATAAACAGCCACCACATTGGTTGTCAGATAGACATTGCCCTCGTTATCTATAGTCATCCCGTCGGAACCTTCCGGCGCAAAGAGCTTTTTATTCGACAGCGTCCCGTCCTCATTGATGGTATATACAAAAGTCTTTCCCCCGCCATGGTCCGCAACGTAAAGCGTTTTGCCGTCGGCTGTCCCTATTATTCCGTTAGGCCTGACCATATCGTCGATTACGCGGATGAGTTTTTTATGGTCGGGCAAGAGATAATACACATACTCTCCGCCCTGCTCCATACCACTTCTGTCACCGTAGCGAGGGTCGGTAAAATAAATCCCGCCATTCGCATCAGCCCACAGGTCGTTTGGGCTGTTCAACATCTTATTGTCATACTTGTCTGCTAAAACCTTCCTCATGCCGTTACGTTTGATTGACACTACCCGCCGCCTGCCGCCTTCGCAAACTAACAGGTTGCCCTTTTTATCGAAGAATAATCCGTTGGCACCTCCGGAATCTTGCTTAAACGTTATCAGCTTGCCGTCCAATGTCCATTTGTGAATTCGATTATTGGGGATATCGGTAAAGAAGATATTGCCCTTCGCATCAGCCGCCGGCCCTTCCGTGAACTTAAATCCGCCGGCCAGCTTTTCCACTTTCGCACCTTCCGCAACAACGCTTACCTTCTCAGCGCAATAGCTCACCGCCGCCGCAACCACCAACACCGCCAAAACCACACCCGTTAAAACTTTCCTGCTCATTTCTTTCTCCTTTTTGTCCCCGCGTAGTCGGGTATCCATTCAATAATCAATCATCCTTTTTAATCATCTCAACCACTTTCTTTCCTGTCCATACCTTTCAGTGCGGCCTTAATCATAAAATATCGACTGATGCCGTCGAGGCAGACCATACCTTTGATTCTGCCGGCTTCTGTTACTATCATCGCAGTTTTTTTAGTGGACAGAAGCTTTTTATATACCTCATCAAGCGGCATCTTAGGGTCAACCGAAGCGAATGTCCTGTCCATAATCTCAGAGACAGGAGCGTCTAACCCCTTTTCGTGGATGCTGGCCAGGATTCGGTCACGAGTCAAAATCCCCTCAACACCGGCCTCACCAATAACAGGGAAATCATCCTGACGGTCATGGTGAAAGTGTTCGAGGGCATGCCGAACAAGCTCATCAGGTCGCAGGGTGAGAAAGTCGGTTGTCATCGCTTCACTGGCAGGCACCTGACGCAGGACAGACTTGAGCACGACCTGCTGTTTCTCGCTGCCGGCGCCGATGTAAAGAAACAGGCCTATCAAAGCCAGCCACAAGTTAAAAAATACTCCAAAGAAAATAAAAAGCATCGCTAAGGCCTGTCCGACAAACACCGCCGCAGATGTTGCTCTTACATAATCCATCTTTATCGCCAGAATTCCGCGAAGCACCCTGCCCCCATCCATAGGAAATGCCGGAATCATGTTAAAGACAGCAAGCATCACATTAATCCCAATCAATCCTGCGAAAAAAGTTTTAACCGAATCAGGATATAAATTAGGTGCCCCAACCCCCGTCCAATGGCCCACAAACATATAAAGAATCCCTGCGATTGCCAGGTTAATAAAAGGCCCTACAACGGCCATAGCAATCTCCTGGACAGGTTTTTCCGGCATTTCTTCTATTGTCGCTACACCGCCAATCGGAAGTAACGTAATACTCTTCGTCTCTTTGCCGAAGCGTCTCGCAATCAGGCTGTGGCCGATTTCATGGATTAGTACGCAGACAAAGACGGCGCATATAAGAAGCGTTGCCAGTATGGCCCTGTTAATTCCAAATTGCTCCAGCACGGAAATAAATATAAAGAAAAGAAGAAGAAAAAATGTAACGTGAACTCGAAACCTTATCCCGAATATTTTACCGATATTTATAGACCATCCCATTTCAATAACTCCTTTACATCGTTGCTGGTTATTTCGGATTCATACTTTCCATTTTTTCAATCCTCGGCCTGATAACTCTCCGGGTGTATTTGAAAGATTCGACAAGCATGAAAAAGAAAATGATGGTTATCAATAACAAAGCAATACCTGTTAACAAGTGGTGAGGCCTAAGTTTCTTCAATGACGGAGCAAAAGCCAGCAGGCCGAAACAGGCTCCCAAAACAGTAATTGCGTCCCAGCTTGCGCGTTGCCAGTAACTGCCGCCTAAGTGTATCCACATACCGAATTCATCGAATGTTAAGGCCATACCTATTCCGTAAATAACAGCCGCCGCATTAAGGCTCCGCCCGCTGGGCCGGCGCAGCAGCAGATAGCCGCCGACGCCTGCAAGAAGAAAAATACCATAATTAAGATGGTGGATGTGTGTGCCTCCAAGATGGAGATAGAGGTCGGGAATTGACCGGGACATTATGAGAAAAACCGCAATCCGGGCTAAAACAAATGTCACAAGGAAGCCGACAAATACCCTTTGCGCCAGTTCTCTATAACTTGTGTCCTCTCCGAAAAAAGCCTTCAAATCCTGCTTCATTGTCACAATAATACCTCTTTATCCCTGAGCAGATGTTTAGAGCTTATAACAAAACTGCCCATTACCCTCTGTCATTCCCGCGAAATTTATCCCTAAGGGAGCGAGAATCCAGAACGTTTAGCGTCCGCCGGCACGGCGGACTTCCGCCTCGTTTAGCCCTCGGCTCCGCCGGGGATTCTTCCCCGGCGCAACAATCTCAAAAACATTTTAACCCAAAACCACTGGCTTTGCCAGTGGCGTATTTAGTGTCCAAATAGAAAATCCTAAATCGAAAATAATAAATTGATTCCCCCCTTCAACGCCCGCCGTTTAGGCGTTCGTATTTAGCCCTGGGTTTTACCCTGGGGTGCCCACTACCCCAGAATGTCTTTATCTGGGATCCATTCTCCAGTTAACTAATTAACCAATCACTAATTAACCAATTTGCCACGCTACCCGCTCCACGCTGAACGCTCAAACTCCCTTCTTTTGGAAAATAGGGAACAATAGAATAATAGAGGAGTATGAAGAAAGATTGGTCGGCTGTTTATACTTGCTAAAACCGGACTTTTTCAACAGCCCCCTGTCCCTATTTTCCCCCTATTTTCCTAACATTTGTTGTTTGAATAATCTTCTGTATTGTCCCATCAGGGTTATAGTACAACTTGTCGACGCATATTGATCTTAACCAATCATGATTAGATAGGGTGCTATTGTGATAAAAAGCATACCACTGGCCTTTGTATTCCACTATAGAACCGTGATTTGTATAACTATCAGTTGGATCAACATAAATGCCCTTATAAGTCCAGGGGCCTAACGGACTATTGCTTATGGCATACCTCATTCTGTTATGTTTCTTGCCATCATCATGATTATCTGAATACGATAAGTAATAAATCCCATTTCGCTTATGTACCCAGGTTGCCTCGTGAAAGTCCGCTAAACCTTTCATCTCCTGCATTGCTCCATCTATCTCCATCATGTTATCTTTTAATTTTCCGCCTTTGCAAACACCTCCGCCGCCATAATAAAAATAAGCCTGTCCGTCATCATCAATAAATACACAAGGATCAATCATGGATTCAAGTCCGGGAATATAACCCTGAACAGTAAAGCCGCTTGCCGGACTTTTACTGGTTGCAACTCCTATTTTCCACGTGCTATTCCATTCTGTTCCACTGGGGTGTGGAAAATAAAAATAGTACGTGCCATTTTTATACGCGCAATCGGGTGCCCACATAAAACCGCCTTCTGGCCTGCCCCAGGGAACCTGACTTGCGCGAAAAATTTCGCCATGATCAGTCCAGTGTACCATGTCGTCTGTTGAAAAAACATGGTATTGGTCCATTAAATCGCAACCTTTAGGTGGAGCTATATCATGTGATGCATAAACATAAAGCCGGCCATCTTTCCACACATGTGCCGATGGATCGGCCGTGTACATATGTGTTATGAAGGGATTTTGTGCAAAACATATATTGTTACATATGAAAAGAATAAGAAAAAAACTGATTACACTGAATTTCAGTCGATTATTTGATACCGAAATCTCTCTTGGTTCAACAAATAATTTTAACATCGTCTTGTTCTCCTAAAAAGTCATGTATGATGGGCAATTTGCAGATATATAATCCAGTATAACACATCTTTATAAGCCTCAGGCTTATTAACATCGCTTTAGGAAGCTGGCCTTTTTTCCAAAAACCCCTGTTTCGGGACGCACCTCATATCTGCGGTCATGTTCAATTGTTGTTTGTCGACCGGACTCATCGAATACTGCGCAAAAGAAACGCCAACGCATTCCTGCGTTGGCGTATAACCATTCAACTAATACTTAAGTGTTAGCTGCGAATCAAGCACGTTTCCTGCGCAGCAGAGCCAATCCGCCCAAACCTAACAATGCTACTGTTGCCGGCTCGGGAATAATGCAGGCATCCTTGATGTACACCCACGGATCTGCATTTACCTCAAAATGGAAACTCACCCATGCCGGATTGCCCCACGCATGCAGTAAGCCGCTACCGACAGGATTGGTGCCAAACTCCTCCCAATCGGGAAGCCAGGTATTGGCATAAAATCCCTTGAAGTCCTCCTCCGGCGAACCGCCGGTATAGGGATCCAGAGGCACATTGAACAATTCAAGTTCCATTCCCGCACGGTGCAAGGGATCGTTGCTATAATCAACTTGAATTGCGTCCAGAGCAGGCTCGCCGACAGGTACCCAAATGATTATTTTCCAATCTTTCACTCGGATCGGGCTTAAGATATTCTGCACATAAATATCGATAGCCGAACTCTCCGTTATCTTGTCTGGCCCTATTTCACGCTCGAACTGAGGAGGATCACTCAACAGATACTCTACCGTAGTTGCTTGAACTACGGTGCTCAATCCAACTACTACAACTAACGCAAAAAAAATAATTAACAACTTTTTGTACATATCTACTCCTCCTTCGAAAACCGAAAAACTCTTCTTCCTTTTGGCTACAAGCCAAAACACAAACCTCTCGTGATTCGACACGCATCCATAATTCAGCGCCGGGTGTGGATTCGACCGGTTACACACCGGACGACCGTCACCATATTATGTACGCCTGTCTAATACGATATTTTTCGGAGATTGATTTCATCCTCCTCCTTCCGGAAGACTTGTCAAAATCCGCAAATTAGCCTGATTATTCAATTGTGATTTTACCAGATTACCCATTTCCTCGTCAAGAGGAATTTTATCGGATTTCAGAAAAACTTTTTAGAGACCTGGTAGTGCATAACTTCTTTCACCACAAAGTCTTATAAACACTACACGCAGGGCGGGGCAAAATTTTCCCAAAAAAAATGCCCCCCACCGCTTCCCAAATTTTTCTGCTGGCTGCGCAAAAGCAGAGAAGCTGCTTTGTCATAAATGCTCAATGCTTTGCTTCGGAATTGAGCCCGGCCTTGCAAAAAAACAGGTTTCAGGTATATTGTCCTTTGGTAAAATAGAGAAAAATAACAGAATTTGCGCAACAGCAGCTTGGTTTTGCGC